>ENA-UOTZ01001125-UOTZ01001125.1-compost-metagenome-genome-assembly--contig:-NODE-1125-length-19879-cov-5.307292_pt1 | contig 19879 bp, 20 predicted proteins | sample MGYA00238144_ERZ746983 | MGnify/ENA primary metagenome ERZ746983 (study PRJEB28759, sample SAMN06268863) | compost metagenome | isolation source: single cell | place: USA: California, Emeryville, Joint... | reverse complement strand
GATCTTTCAGGCATCAGAGCTCTTTCGTATTCCCATGTGCTCAGGACGGCAGCTTTGAGTATAGGAACCTTGCTAAATTCGTTGTTTACGTAGCCAGGAGCTGAGATGATGGAAGATTAGACATATTGTCAAGCGCAGTGGAGTGTAGCTTACCTTTCCAAGCGTTCCTATAGCGGTCTTTAAGCTCTTCGTAGATTTCTTCCTTGCTTTTGATTCTGGGCGGTTCCACTTTTATTTTAACTTCCTTCTTGCGTTCCTCACGAAGCTTTTTGACTTTCTCCTCGATAGTCGGTCGGCCCCATTTAATGCTTTCTTTATGCTGTTTGAGAAGCTGTTTTGATTGTTCTAATTCCTTTATGATGTCTTTAGGATCAGCCATTAAGATGCCAAGTCTATTAAATTGTCGATAAATATAAAACAATTAATCCCTCTCACTTCATCATTCATTCGAATTTTTATCAAATTTCATTGATAGTTCATTCAAAATTTCATAGAGGATTGGAAGAGCTCTATTGAAATAAGAAGAAGGATTGGGCTACAGATTGAATGGGCAAAAACAAAACTCTCAATTTCTTATGGCAATATGATTTATCTCTAGTTCGGATATTAGCATGAAATCCTTAAGAAAAATTTCTGATGCTACACTCAATGAATTTCAGTGATTTGGAAAGGCTCAGAATCTTTATTCGAAGAAATGAGAAACCATTTACTTATTGTAAGCCTTTACACTAAGTATTGGTAAAATGAACAACGAAAATAAAAAAAGAACACTCTCGACTTTTCTCTCTCTCGAAAAACCATACAATCAATCAAATTGGCATCTGCCTCATAAAAACTTGATCAGATCCAACTATTAAATGCAAGAAATGAATTAATTCAGCAATAACTTGAAGTATTATTTTTACATTCTGCCAGGTGGACGCTGGATAAATATGCTTATTCTTTTCATACCATCGCTTATCAACAATCTTCACTGGATTTCCCTTGAAATATTATAAATCACACTCATAATTACATCCTGTAATTTTACCTTAATTTCATACACGTCGCCCTCATCTCCAGGCTGCGGCTCCCTCTTTTGGTCATCGAGCAGCAGTCCACTCTTCGTATTAACCTTAACACTTATAATTTCATAAAAGGAGACGCTGTGCGGCAGAATATATTCTTTCATCACGCACATTAGCACTTCTGTGGGCGTACTCTTCAATATCGAATGCTCTTTAGAGAGCTCTTTCTTGCACATATCCAAGAAAATGCCTATCTTCGTATCCTTTTTCACCTAAAGAGCAAATCAGAAGGAAGGACAACGCTAAAGATCCAAACCTGGATCGTTTTCGTGACGTTCGAACCGTCCCAATACATGTATTTCACCTCTAATGTCTGGTCTGTTAATCTGTTAATGAAACCACTGCATTCAATGAAAACCTTACTCTTAATAATCTCTTGCTCTTTGTTATAATCCTCAATAAGCTTCTTCTTTAACTCCAGCATTTTCGACTCTCTTTCATCGTCAGGCAGGAACGATGTGTCTACTAAAGGATTTTTGCCTATCTTCTTTTTCTTTACAATCTTATCGCCAAACTCCTCATCATTTTTCCTCCTATCCTCATCATCATCACCTTTGACTGAAGTTTCTCCATTCTCAGTTTTCTTTCCTTTCGAACTCATTGACTGCGTTTCAGACACTTCCTTTTGTGGTGGCTCTTCTTCTTGCTCTTCCTCTTCTTCATCATCTCCGAAAGAAAGTAGAACCTTCTTTTGCTTTAGCTGTTGCTTGACTTTAGAGAGATCAGCTGTTGTCCCAGGTTTTGGCTTCTTATCGATACTGAGTTTGAGTTAGCATTATGCGCATGGAGAAAAGGTAATTACGTCAGGTCGGTTGGTCCGAACTTGTCGTTAAGGAGGGCGTCAATCTTTTCTTTGTTTCTGCGGTATTCTTCTTTCGAAATCAGACCAACAGTGCTTGCCTTGAATCTGGAGAGAGTTGTTTAGTGAAATGCAAGGGATTTATTGTACTGTTCTTCATAGATGTCGTGTCTGGATCCACCGAATTTGTCTTTGATGAGAGTTGGTTGAACTTTTTTCGAGTCGTCGGTCATTTGCTGCTAGTTTCGTAATTTGGTTTCTGGAATAAAATTTCAAATCAGATTTAGGGCAAATTTTGTCTCATCGAAAATCCTACTTTAACAAATTTGACGCATTACTAAAAGTAAGAAAAATTATTATGTGTTATTGAGCGTTATGTTATTCACGAAGTATCTATTGTTTGAGATGAATCCGGACCAAAGCAATGAAATAATAAGAATAAGATTGTATATCGTGTATAGAATCAGTATATAAGTTGGAAATCCTGAATAAACGATTTCTGCTTAACCTTATTGACTGAAGTTTTGGTAAGACTGACTCACTTTTGAAAACGCTGAACCTCTTTTACTGAGCAGAGCTAGAGTGCTTTCTCTCTTATTTTGTTGGCACTTTCAAGCTGGAATTTTGTTTGAATAGCAGTGATTTGATACAAGAAACCTGTAGGAGAGACACTATGTAGCTGATTTGAGCAAAGTTTCAAAAAAAAAAACCCTAAATAACATGAAAAAATGCAGAAATGAAATATAGGATTAATATCGGTCTAATGAGCCAAGATACATAGGCGAAGCTTCATGCTCATTTTTTATGTTTTGTTGTTTATAAATTACAAAAGATTTCTTTGTTTCCACTCCGGATTATGTAGTTTAATCTCAACTGTCATCAGAATTTCTTTCCATTCTGGAGGAATAAGCGCCATCCATGAAGTTATAGGACTGTTTTTCTTCTCTATATTGGGCAGCTATTGATAAATGTGAGGAAATCTGAGAAAAAATTGTTGGATCAAATTACTCAAACTGATAGTGTCAGAATTAGTAGGTGCGTCTCCAACAATCACCATGCCAACCAATACTAAGCAGTTTATCACTGTAAGCACAACGATAATTCGCATAATAGTGCTCCCGTAAGACTTCATCTTTAGGTATCCTCTGGACTGGAAAAATTATGTTTGATTTATTTGTTCACGGTATTGTTGATCTAATCTTATTGATCTCATTTATTGTTTGAATAGATACTGAAATGACTCAGAAATGTTCCTCTTTTTTGGCTTGGACAAAGCCAGGTTGATTGGGAATAACACCAAGGAATTTTGCTCTTAATTTAGTAGGCAAATAGCTTCAATGAGGAAAAAAAATGCAGGCATCCTCACTAATGGTAATAAATTCACCAAAACTTATTCATTGAATTGAATTTCATGTTGCAAGATCCAGGAGGAAAGGAAGGAAAACGAAATAGCAAATGTTTCCGTCCTTAGATTGAATCATAATAATTAATGAAGCTTAATGACCTTTGTTCAATTCAGTTGAAATCACTTATAAAAATTTGAACTTCATCACTAGTTCCTTCTCATATAAGAAGGCAATGAGACCTTAATATATGATAAGTGCTAACTCACTTATTCATATAATTTTCGTTGATTGTTCAGATTTTGTTACTTTCTTCCAAAAAAATTTGTATTCATAGACCATTCAGATTTTTTTCTTTGATTTATGGCCTGGTCTTCGGCTTTCAAGAGTAAGAATTCTAAAAAAAATCAAAACTAAGTCATAACCCTGCGCCTTTTAGAAGCAAGTTAATATTATCCCGGAGATTCTTTCTAGAATCATGAGTAGCGCACGATTTTTTTCTTTAATAGTATTCATAAAATGCAGAAAAAATCAGCTTTCACAAAATTATTAAGACCATTTGCCACCAGCAACATGCAATTCGCAAATTTAACATCTAGACACCAAGGGAACCACTTGAATGATAGACTCGTAGAATATCTGATTAAGCATGGAACGATTCGATCACCAGCGGTCGAAAAGGTCATGAGAAGCATTGACCGGGGCGAATTCTCTCGATATGATCCGTACGAAGATTGGTAAACCTCAGGCTTTGCATACAATTTTATTGATATATTATATTTTCGTAGTCCTCAACCAATCGGATATAATGCTACAATCTCTGCACCGCATATGCATGCTTACGCATTAGTACTTTTTTCCTTTTGTTGAATGAATTGATCACTTTAACAAATAAGGAATTTCTGGCAAGCCGGCTCAAAACAGCGAAAAAATGCTTGGATGTTGGATCTGGAACTGGTTATCTCACTCTGGCTTTCTGGAAGCTCATGGAGGATCCTGATGCGGTTTCATACGGCGTGGAGCATATACCAGAATTGGTGAAGGAATCAATTCAGAATATAGAAAAGTAAATTTCATCGTCTAATTAAGACGAAAACTTATTATTGAAGGAGCCATGCTGATCTGATTAAAAATGGTAAAATCGTCATTAAAGAAGGCGATGGAAGGAAGGGACTGAAAGAATTTGCTCCTTATGATTGTATTCATGTTGGAGCAGGTAGATATTTAAGCTTACATGTTGAAAGTTGAATATTTCATTATTAGCGAGTCCAGATGTCCCCAATGAATTACTAGAACAGCTTGCCCCTGGAGGAAGAATGGTAAGTGAATGTGGTTGCATTCATTAAGTAATTTACTGCTTAGCTTATTCCTGTTGGAGTTACTTTCCAAGATTTTCTCATCATTGACAAAGATAAAGATGGAAAAATGAGTAAAAGGTCAGCTCTTGGAGTGGTAAGTTTAGCTTGAGACTGCTTGAGTCTGATTGTCATTTATTAAGCGGTATGTCCCATTGTGTGCGAGGGAGCTACAATGGCCAAAGAAGTATTTTTGAGGCAAGATGAGAATTCCTAAATTCATTGAGAGCTCAGAAAATTAAAATTAGCTATTTTATTTATTGATCTAATTGTTTATTGGTTGAATTAGAATTAATGTACATCAATTAAAAGAGAGTTCATACAATAGATTAGAATTAAGAGTACCAAGAACATATAATATCTCTCATGAAGACTCAGCTTTTGATATTATTTTGCAAGAAATACCAATTAAGCCATTGATGAAAAAGTATCGATATTTTGTCCGCAAACGAAAAGAAAAAGCACTGGAATTTAAAGGTCATCATGGAACTTGATTCCACATCGCCCGCCTAGAAGGCTTTATTTAAATAAATTTCCTTCGACTAGCCTATTCACATCAGCAAATGAACTGTTGAGTAATCGATTAAATCGTTGATTAATTTTTTTTGGAACGGATTTAAAAATATTGCAGAGATATTATTTCGAGAATCCAAAATAGCGCATAATAGTACTATGCTTTTGATATTATAAAGTGTAAGGAAATTCAGAGGTTTTATTATCGCTAACAGTATGCAAGCCACAGCACACCCCTCTCAGAATCAGGGAAATCCCTTGAATACCAAACTTGTTAATAGTTTGAAATCAAATGAAGTCATTCGCTCTTCTGAAGTTGAGCAGGTAATGAAGAGCATTGATCGCGGAGAATTCGCTAAAGGCGAACCTTATGAAGATAAGTAATCATTGTAACTTCTCGGATTAATGTTTTCTCAGCGCTCAACCGATCGGATATAATGCAACAATCTCTGCCCCGCACATGCATGCTTTCGCTCTTGTATCACCATCACGTTATTAATGGTCTAACTATCCATCAGGAATTTTTGAAAGATCGGCTAAAAACAGCAAAGAAGTGCCTGGATGTTGGCTCAGGAACTGGGTATCTTACTCTTGCGTTTTGTAAACTGATGAAGGATCCTGACGCTGTTTCATACGGCGTTGAGCATATCGGAGAGCTAGTGGAGGAATCAATTCAGAATATAGAAAAGTGAGTCGTTTTATAAAGAGGAAAATCACATTTTATAGGAGTCACCCTGATCTGATAAAAAATGGAAAGATTGTCATCAAAGAAGGTGATGGAAGAAAAGGACTGAAAGAATTTGCACCTTACGATTGCATTCATGTTGGCGCATGTATTTATCAATGATTCTCTTCCTAGCTAATCCTTGATTCCGTTTGAAAATTTCACAGCAAGTAAGGAAGTTCCGAATGAATTGCTTGAGCAGCTTGCTCCTGATGGAAGGATGGTAAGTACTATCCAGCTCAATTATTCATTGAGGTTGCTAGATTATCCCTGTTGGAGAAGCCTTCTTTCAAGATTTCCTCGTAATTGATAAAGACAAGGAAGGGAAGGTAACTCAAAATGCAGCCTTACCAGTGGTAATTCATTTTCACATTTTTTTTTTATCACATTGATCATTCTCTTCAATTTATGAAGGGATATGTCCCCTTGTGCGAAAAAGGAAAGCAGTGGCCATAAGAAAAGTGCTAATCATCCCAATTAAGAGAGAGATGTTAATGATTAAGACTAATTGTTATATAGAATTAAATTGAGTAACTTGTCACATATTTCATGTAACACGATTTAGAATGTCAGTGAAGCTTTGCATATAAGCATAAATTTAAGTCATCGAGAAATAATTAGAACCATTCCATCAATTTAGAATGATTCAAGAAAAGAAGGAGTTAATTTGTTTTCGATTAGATGTTGCCTGAAATAAATTGTAATATATTGCTCAAGGATCGTTTTTAGTTTGAGCGCTACTCTTTTACAGACTTATCACAATTTAGATGGTAGAGCTCAACAATTTTGCTCTTGAAAAACCTCTCACTCAAATGTATATATGCGCCAGCGAACTATTTCTTTGACCGGTCCACATTTTAGGTCTCTTGCAGGCTCTTATTTTAGTGAAAAGAAATATCGTTCATTCTAACAAAAAACTCATTTTGTACTAGTCTAACCGGATATAGCTGTTCTTCCCAAGAAACATTTTATTCAGTAATTTCTTTCGGCTCAGTGGTTCTTTGAGACTGAATTGAAATTAATTAATCCAGAATTGATTTCTAGAATCGGAAATTGTGCGCTATCTCTGCAATTTTAATTCCAACCGATTCGCAAACAACAATCACAAAAGCCATTAAGATCGATCATTGTTAGCTCATGCAAATCTCTACACAACCTTCTGCAAGTCAAGGCAATCTCAACACTCAACTTATCGACCGTCTGAAAGAGTATGGTAATATATGTTCACCTGAAGTCGAAAAGGTCATGAAAAGTATTGATCGCGGAGAATTTTCGCATTACAATCCATATGACGATCAGTATGCTATAAAATATCCAACACTATTTAATTAACTTAATTTGGTTAGTGCTCAACCTATTGGATATAATGCAACCATTTCTGCACCGCATATGCATGCTTATGCATTAGTATATATTACAAACTCACTGTTAAGGTATTGATAACCTAAATAAATAAGGAATTTTTGCTAGACCGTCTCGTAACTGCAAAGAAGTGTCTGGACGTTGGCTCCGGGACTGGGTATCTTACATTAGCGTTTTCGAAACTGATGAAGGACCCTGATGCTGTGTCGTACGGCGTTGAGCATATAGGAGAGTTAGTGAAAGAATCAGTTAAGAACATAGAAAAGTAACACGAATAATTTTCGCGAAGATAAGCTACTTTGTACAAGGAGCCATGCTGATCTTATAAAAAATGGGAAAATCGTCATTAAAGAAGGTGATGGAAGGAAAGGACTGAAGGAAAACGCCCCTTACGATTGTATTCATGTTGGAGCATGTACGATATTCTTTTTTGAAACAGTTGATATATCTTATGTGTTTAACCTTCCAGCATGCGCAGAAGTTCCGAATGAGTTGCTTGAACAGCTCGCACCAGGAGGAAGAATGGTAAATGGTTTAAATTGCCAACTTATCGCATGATGGACTAGGTCATTCCTGTGGGAACCTATTTCCAAGATTTCGTCGTCATCGACAAGGATATGAACGGAAAGATAACAGAGCGGGAAGCTCTTGGAGTGGTAATTATCAAGCGAAACCTCTCTATTCAAACTTTATCCACAATTTAATAAGGCTTATGTTCCTTTATGCGACAAAGAAAAACAGTGGCCAAAGAAGCATTGAATAAATTCCCAACCCCGAAAAGCGTTTATCAAGGAAATAATATCACCTCTCTGCTATTTATTGGATAGTTGAAAGTAATTATGTTCTAATTTTATATTTATTGAAAGATTGGTGTATCAGACTAAGCACAATAAGATATTGTCTAAACAAATCCAAACCAATCGAAAAATTTGTGGATTCAAAGAAGCTCAGGAATAACTCCTGCTATATCAGAACTAGGTAACCGCCACTGTATATAAAGCTTCAACTCTCCTACATTTCGCTGCAGTTAATCTTCTATGAAAAACAATAAGAAATAGCTCTTCCTCTTTAATTTGTCTATGATAATTCAGAGAGCATTTTTTCCGTTAAACATCAAAACAACAAATTCAAGTTGGTAATGAGCGGACAGACTCTAATTTTATTTTTCTAAAGCGAGTAGATCTTAATCTCTACGTATTTCCTAAAGAGAATAGATACCTTCTTTCAGCTGCGAATCGAATCGAAAAGAAATAAAATCAATCTTGACTTAAAATATCTTTATGAGCATATATCAAGTTCTAGTCGCTAGTTTCTTGATTCAATTTTTTCTTCCCTGATTTCGTTGATAACTATATTGATAAGGACGACCAAAAAATAAAATTGGTCGTTAAATGTTTCTTTTAGAATCATTTTCAAGTTATGATGACTTCATTCTAGAATTTGGTGTAGCGACACATTTTTCATTTGGAACTTGGATCCTTCGAAAAGAACCATATAGTACAGAAAGAATATATTATCATAAAACTAAGAAAAACATTTTGTCTCTTTCACAAGATGCAGTTCTCTACACAACCACAACACCATACCACAATGGATACCAAATCCCCAAACATCACATTCGTAGAAAAAATGAAAGGTTTTGGCACGATCCGCTCCCCCGAAGTCGAAAAGGTCATGAAAAGCATTGATCGAGCTGATTTCGTTCGCACGGATCCATACTTCGATTGGTACATTTAGAACTCTGTGAAATCGTTCATTCATTTGTTTCTTTTCTTTGGTTAGCCCTCAGCCGATTGGATACAACGCTACAATCTCTGCGCCTCATATGCATGCTTATGCAATGGTACCTCTGTTGCCTAGTCATGTTATATTACCTCTTTATCTTAAGGAATTCTTGAAAGATCGGCTCAAAACTGCAAAATCTTGCTTAGATGTGGGTTCTGGAAGTGGCTACCTCACATTAGCCTTCGCGAAACTCATGGAGGAACCTGAGGCGGTGTCATACGGGGTGGAGCATATACCACAATTAGTGAAGGAATCAATTGCGAACATAGAAAAGTAATAATATAATTTTTCATGCAAGGGAAAATAACATATTATTTAGGAATCATGCTTCCTTCCTAAATAAAGGGAAAGTTATCATTAAAGAAGGAGACGGGAGGTTCGGACTTAACGAATATGCTCCTTTCGATTGTATCCATGTTGGAGCAGGTTTTTTTATATCAACTTGTCAGCTTTTAACCAATATCTTCTAGCATGTCCCGAGGTTCCTAAAGAGCTAATCAAGCAGCTTGCGCCTGGAGGAAGGATGGTAAGAGACATCAAAATTTAGTACCTCAACCATAAATGGAATTAGGTCGTTCCTGTGGGGACATCGTTGCAAGATTTCCTCATTATTGACAAGGACATGAACGGAGAGATCACTCAACAGTCCGCTCTTGGAGTGGTAATATCCACCTTAAACTTATTAGATGTTATCTAAAATTTATTCAGCAATATGTGCCTTTGTGCGATAAGAAAACGCAATTGGGGAAAAAGGATTTAGACCTTTAAGACCGGTGCTGTCTTTGTGAGTTTTTGATGGTCTACCAACAATTAGCATTATTTATTGTAAAAGAATTAATTTGTTCAGCTGTGAATGATCGGATTCAAGTGCAATTAAGAATTCATGTTAAGCTTAAGATTAAATTTAAGGATTCCATAAAGAAATATCTAACGGATCAGAATTATAACCCGACTTCTAACCAAGCTATGAAAGAGATTAGACATCAATGACTACTTCTCTGACAGAGGTAGGTTACTTCTCCTTGTTTAGTATACCCTTTAGGTTTGCTCATCATATAGCAAATTACAAATCACAGATCCCAATATGTCTCCACTGCGGTAATAATTGTTAGTGTAGAGTGTATGATTTCCTTTCAATTCTGGCACAGATATAGCATTTTCATGTAATACACAAGAGTTTAAAATTTCTCAAATCAATCAATCAATGTTTGTAGGACTCTTAACTCCTTCATAAATTTCAAAGACAATACATCTTAATTGTCAAACAAACCTAAAGAAGATTCTTATACAGCACTTTTCAAGTTTTAGGAGTCTTCCTTAAGAATATAAAAGGCTTTTAATCTCTAATTCTTTTAAAAGGTAAACTCTGCTTGCGAGCAAGCATCTCTTCCCAGAATTCATTTAATCATCGTCCTTATCAATCAAATTCGAGAAGTCCATGTCCATATCGTCATCCCTAAAAAAATGTTAAATAATACCCAAGGGAGAGTCATTTACTTCTTTGATTCATCTTCTCCGTTCTCGACATCCATGTTATCTTTCGTACTCGAAGCCGCGTCACCGTTTCTCGTACCTCTTCTACGACCACTACTCCTTGCTGGAGGTGCCTCTGCTCAAAGCATTAGACCACTCATTCAACCGCATATCAATTACTTGTTTCTTTCTTCTCTTTCTTCGGGGCCTTCTTCTTAGGAGCATTGCTCTTCACCATGAACTTATTCGTCTGGGACATATCGATCTCATTCTCATCGAACAGCAATTCCATAACCTACACAGTAAATACAACACTTATTATTACAATATTTCGGCGAGTTTAATTACCTCTTGTCGTTTAAGCGAATCTGCCTTAAAGGCTCCTCCTGAATAAACCGCGGCTTGCACATTCTGCTTCTGTTGAGCTCTTTTCACGATTCTCTCTTCAATTGTTCCCTTCACTATCAATCTGTACACATGCACGTCCTTGGTACGTCCGATTCTGTGCGCACGATCTGTCGCTTGCGCGTCCATGGTTGGATTCCAATCGTTATCGTAGAAAATAACAGCATCAGCGGCCGTCAGCGTGATACCAAGCCCACCGGCTCTAGTACTCAAAATAAACGCGAAAATCTTTGGGTTTTCCTGGAATTCAGCCACCATATCTCTTCTGTCCGCTATGTTGGAAGAACCATCCAATCGGAAATACTGATACTGCTTTCGAGCTAGGTACTCCTCGAGCAAATCAAGCATTTTGGTCATTTGACAGAAGATAAGCACTCTCTCACCAGCCTTCTTGAGTCTCGGCAGAAGAGTGTCAAGGTATTGTAGTTTGCAACTATCAGCGATAAGCGATTCGAAGCTTGGGATTTCGATAAACATAGAGCTCTCGTCACCCGCGAATTCAAATACACCTTTCTGAAGCACAGGGGCCTCGCCAATATTGTTCTTATAGCCGACAAAGGTCGACAAACCCAAATTCGGAAGCTTTTCGACTCCGGTGAAAAGCGATTGGGATGTTCCGAAAGAGCTGCCAAACACTAATTTCTGTCCCAACGCAGCTTTAAGGGACCTCGAGAAGGTCTTGGTGAAATGACTGGAACTGCAGCGGACGTCGTAGTAGGTAGCAATGCCCTTTGGCAAGTATGATTGCATCTAATGTAAATAATGAATCAGATTATGTAAGAAATCAAATCGAAGGCTTACCGTAGATACTTGATAAGGAAGGAAGTCTCTAACAGCGGTGTATGGACGGTTCAATAGGCCATTTACTCTTTCGTCGTAGTTCCAGATGTTCAAGATTTGAGGGTTGATCCAAAGTCTGTTTCTGCTAGCAAATTTGGTTTGTAACACGCTATGAACGTCCTCGTCGTCCCAGGCTGTCCAACAGCTGTGAGTCATATTGAGCGTCTTCAGCAAATGCAGTAAGACTAGGGCGGAGTACATCTGGTCAGTGTTCATATGAAGCTCGAGTATTTTCTCGTCGATATTCAAAAATCTGAGGAATGAGAAGATGTTGTAGTTATGAGTGATAGTTTTGCCACTCTTGCTTGGGAAGAGGCTTCGATGAATATAATCCGATGAGAATATCGAGAAATGCTTGCGGATAAGTGCTTCCTTTGCTTTAAGAGGATTCGTTGGATCTAATTAAGTGTTATGTGAGTTGTTTTTTTCGTTTAACAAAGTACTTAAATCTTCCAATATTTCATCATAGACTAACTTCGGCAGCTGGTATTGAATCGGATTCTTGTAGCTAGGCGTGATATCTTTCAGTTGACCCAGCCCAACTGGCAAGTTTCCAGTGTAATAATAATGCGCGTGGAAGCTGAATGGCGTTCTGCATTGTCTTCTCTCGAAAAGCTCTGGGTGGTTGCAAACCTAAGGTAAAGCAACAGATTATATCTAATGCCAGGAAGATAGTATTACCTTTCTGAACTGCATGACTAAGTTCATAAGATTCTCCATTTTAGCCTTGGACTCGAACATTTGGAAGAAATCCCTCAATGATAGGTTCTGCTTGATGGAGTCATAGAGCAACTGCTGTCTTTTCGTCATCTGAATCAGGATTTGATGCTCCTTCTTCTGTCCAATTTCATTCTCAACGTCCTTTTTGACTCTACGAAGCATAAATGGCTTCAAAATCGCATGGAGTCTCGACAGCTGATGCTGATTTAACGTCTTTTGGTCCTGCGAGCCCGCTTCTATATCCTTCGAGAACCACTCCTGGAATTGCTCATGAGAATCAAACAATTTCGGCATAATGAAATGCAGCAATGCCCACAGCTCAGCCATAGTGTTCTGAATCGGTGTACCTGTTAAGAGCAATCGGTTTCTCGAATTGAAACTCAAAAGGATCTTCCAGCGCTGACTGTTAATATTCTTAATTGCTTGCGCTTCATCCAATATCATATACTGCCATTTCAATCTCTGGAAACTCTTCTCATCAGCCACAATGAGCTGGTACGAGGTGATCACAACGTGGAAGGGACTGTTGGGCGTACCAAGCGTCTTTTGGTTGAAATACTTTCGGATGGTCTTTCTCTCCTTCAGTCCACCCCAATAAGGCAGCACTCTCAACTGAGGGCAGAAACGCTTGATTTCTTGTTGCCAATTGAAGAGCGTGGAGGAAGGTGCGACGACCAAAAACGGACCCCAGTTTTGTTTGTTCTCACTCAAATGCGCCAACAACGCGATAGCCTGTATTGTTTTACCCAAACCCATCTCATCTGCGAGAATTCCGTTGATACCCTGCTCGTATAAGTTATCCAGCCACCTTAAGCCTTTGATCTGATACTCTTTCAGGTCTCCTTGGAAAGACTTTGGAGTTTCGACAATTTTCACTGGGTTTCCCATGTCCGCATTAGAGAAATCAAGAGTTTGATTCGCCATCATCAAGTCCTCTTTGCTGATCATTTCCAACGAGGCAATCTGTCCCTCATCTCCTCCTGCCTCCAATCTCTGTTTCTGGGTTTCCAAATCGAATTCATGAAGCGCTTCTCGTTGCTGGTTGATAAGGTGCTGTACATCCTCCATCGCTTGGTTTTCGTCAATTTCAACTGCAGGGCCTCGAGGCGCTGGTTTTTGTATCTCAGTACCTTCAGCTGGCTTCTCCTCAGCCACCTCCTGCTCCATTCCGAGCTTCTTGGCCATGAAATGCGAGTACAATCCAGATTGCTTCATCAAATATTCCAATCGACGTCTTTGGAGCAACTTTTCGCGCTCTTCTTCCTCTCGACGCTTGATTTCCATTTCGAGCTTCTCTTTTTTCTTCTTAAGCTCAGTCAATTCCTTCTCTCTACGACGCCAGTAAATCAGCATTTCTCTATGCATCCTCTTCGCTCTGAAGACGTACTCACGAGCATTTCTCTGATTCTTCATGATTCTCTTCTTAACTTCCTTTGAGCAGAAGTAAGCAAACTTGCGGGTGTTCATCTCCAAGTCTTGACGCAACCTACCATTTTTTTGAGAAAAGAGTTAAAGTTATAATCTCTCTCTGAGAAGCGGGAAGTATTTTACTTTAACGCAAAGCGATAGATACGGATCACACCGCGAGTAACAGCTTGCCAGTGCTTTTTCAGCAGTCCTTTTTCGTATTTCTCGAGCTCTGCTTTATTCATACTCTTAGCTTTTTGCTTTGCTTTTTCCTTGTCTTTCTCGCTCAAAAGCTCCTTCTTCATGTCATCGACGAAAACTGGGTACTCAGGCTTCACGATCTTTGCTAATTTATTCATCGAGTCGTCAGCAGCGATTTCGCCTGGTTTTTTCGTTTTGATAAGTCCCTTATTCATCTGACCTTTCATGAAGGCGTTTTTCGCCTTATTTGGAGTGAAAAGGAAGCCTTCTCCGCCCTTCTTCAACATGTCTTTACGAGCCTCATCGTATTGCGATGAGAATAATGGAAGCTTAAGTGGGTCGACGCGGTATTTCGACATCTTCAAGAAATCTGCTATTTTCTATCACATTCAACAAAGAGAAAATAAGCCATGATAGTTATAAATTATCATTATCTTACATATCCGGCGGTGATTTTGGCTGCTTTCTGGCTCTGCGAGCTAATTTTGATTCTCTTGAGTGGGAAGTCTTCCAAATCAGAGGAGTTTTCTGAGCTCTCTTCCACGAGATTGAACAGATTCATCAGCTTTTTCTCAATCACTCTCGAATTTTTTGAAATATAGCTTGGAGTTTTCTCCCTCAGAATGCATTCAAGAGCGATTTGCTTTTCATCAATTTCGCCTTGCTTCGATTTATGGACTTCGTGGTCTTTTTTTCGGTAATATCCCGAAAATTTCTTTTCTCTGAACGCTTTTAGCAACTGCAACTTAGATTCCAGATATTCCTGCATTAACTGCGGGCTTCCCTTGAAATTTTCTCGGCATTTTTGAATAAACGTGCTCTTTTCTTTTTCTATGAGAGAAATGTCAAACACGCGCTTTTTAGTCTCCTCATTTAATTCTTCTGGCTGATTTTCAGCCTCCTCCGCTTTCTTACTCTCTAACTCCTCCTCGTCGTCGACACTGCTCATCAGTTCATCGGCAATAAATCGCTCAAACTATGTGTTTCGACAAAATTGGGAAAATTTAGGATAAATGACAGCTGAATGCAAAACTTACGTTCTGAAGTCGCTCGTGGTTTTCCTTGATGCAGGTAGTATGGTTTCCTAGCCAAGATTCCACGTCCTTTGGAACGCATGGAATTAATAGAGAATAAGTCGAGTTATATACCTTGTCGTATTTTTCCATGAACTCAGATATATCTCGTATCCTCTTCTCTGTGGGGTTAAGCTGGTACTGGTCTTCCAACTCAACGACTGAGTCTCCCGGGGCCTGTGAGGTGGTTTTGTTCCGCGAGGTATTTACCTTTCCATTTTGGATCTATGGGGCAGAAAGCGGAAAAAGAAGATATTATGGTTGAATCAAAAGTTGAAAAAGTGTACGTTCTCTGTCATAGATCTGCTCCGATACGGTTCTCAGAAGAAACTTAATGTGTTTGCTGGGCTGATTGATTTAAAAAATTATTATTTTAATGGCTTTTGAGATTTATAGTCATTAATTCGGATTCCATCTGCCCTTTTTAATTAACTTAACACTCCTTTTTTTTTCAAAGTTATTTAGTGCTTATAATTTTGAGCGCGAACTTATTATGAACAAAACAAAAAAGTAGTCCAAATAGCAGTCCAGAAGGCCTATGGTCATTGAAATAGAGCGTTTTTATGCGAGAAATGCGAGGCGGAACAGTTCGCATGGGCTTCTTAGGGTTTTATAGGCAGATGCTTCCAAGCTATTTTCGAATAGCAACTGAAACATGTCATTGAAAAAATACAGAGGGAAGGGATTTTTCAATGGAGGGAGTGAGGAAATGAAATTGGATTGCGAGCTGAGTGAAAATGAAAGCTTATTTCCTCAAAAAAAGTCGGACGCTCTGAGATAAGCTAAATAAATCCTACTTCTCCAAGCAATGATGATAAAAATGAAGAAATGAATTCCTAGGCGGTTTGGAGTTTTTAGTCGAGAAGCAACTTTGTGAGTGAAGGGCAGCAATTTTCTTTATGTCTTACCGATCGAGCCGATGTGGATTATATCGTTAAGGTGAAAATGATTCGGCAATTTGGAGAGAATTATCGCTTTTAAAGACAGAATTTTTAAAAATATGATTACCCTCTTAAATTAGTCCTCTCGAGAGAGCAGAATCTGTAACAAATAGCTATTGATCTTATAAGCATGACTGAGAAGAGTCCAAATAGGAAAATGGAGATTTAAGACAAGTGCGAACTGATGAGAGTGTTATAATTCCCTCTCTCCTCGAATGTGTTTAGAATTGCGGCTTAGCTATAGAAGGGACAATCAAAATCTAAAATGAAAAATAAGTCTCTGATCATTGATTGAATGAAGTTACCTTCTGCGTACCTTAAATTGAAATAGAAGTTTCCGAATCTCAGCATTTTACAATGCTTGCTTCTGGGATAATAGAGAGCAACTTCTCGTGTTTTTTTTCACATTTACTATCGGACAAGCACTATATTGGCGAAAATTTGACAAATATTTCCAATTTTTTTTTCTCATAGAAAGGCCTACTATTAAATCACTTCAGTGCAATTTCAGGGTCAACAATAGACTTAGATTATTAAATCATCTTCTAGTGATGCTCTTAGTAAATCACTCCTTTTGGCTCCACTCAGATTATTTGCTTGTTTCAAAATACTCTATCAGTAGTTTGTTAGGTCTCATCGCCGAAACAGCAAGTAGTACTTAGTGTTCAGCTTATGTAGGAAATAATCACAAAACACAGACTATGAGTAACTATAAATAATATTTTACTATTTGATTGTAATTTCATAGAGAGATATCTTTCTTACTTCTCCATGATAACTCTGCATGGAAGAATTACTCAAGGATTCTAGATTTATCTTTATATTTTTCAGAGCTATATGCATTATTGAAGAAAAAGAGATATTTTTCATATCTGGATTTAATTAATTTTCCTGCTTAAGTCATTCATTATTGGATCGATTTAGTATTTTTTTTAACATCAATTTATCAAAATTTGAATGTGCAATCTTTTTCATCATTGTTTCCTAAAGATTTACATCTTGTTGAACATTAACCGTTACATTTTGAATGTAAGCATTGCTTAGCTCTTGATTGCTTGTAGTTATTAATATATTTTCTCAATTTGATTGCATTCACCATTCTTGAGCCTTCAAGTGAATGATCGTTTCAGTCCTCCTGTATTGGTTGGTGCTCATTGCAACTGAATGTTGTTATGCAATAAACCGCTGAAACTAAGCTCAAGAATGCACTTGCAGTCAAGTTTTTTTGAAATTTAGTTAAAATGTTTCAATTTTTTTTTTTACTGCATTAAACGCCTGGTTAATTACATATTTAAAATAAACTCGAAAAATTACTTGGAAAGAATAGCCAATTGGAATTGACTCATTCAACAAAGGAATTATATTTCCAGTTTGAATCAACTGGACTTTCTTGCAAACGTAGCAAATTAAGTTAGCTCTAAACAAACTTCTTGAGGAAGATCATCAGAAATAGTAACTGATAAGAGCATTTCTCTTAGGCAACTTCCATCTTCTATCCTCTATTATCCTTATCCCGACTTTTGATAAAGCATTCTTCCTAATGTCTCTCGGTTCTCTAAACTGCTTTCTGAAGTTTTGATCGTTAATTCCCACTTCTAAACAGTAATTTAAAAATTGTTAGCAGATATATCTCGAGTTTCAATTCGCATTAGAATAAACAATTTATCAGCGAATTTGATTTCAATATAATGGAGAGTTCTAATCAAAAGAACCCCAAAACCCAAAAAACTGTTCCAAATCTCACCAAAAAACCAGTCCCAATCCCTAGTACTAAATCTCAACCAACACAGCAACCCAAAACCACAAACACCTCCACTCAAAAAACCACAAAACCCTCTGTAACCAGCTCGACCAGAAATTCTGACACCACCCGAAGTGCCCAAACAACATCCAAATCAACGAAAACCACGATTCCCAGACAACCTATGTTCAATCCTCCTAACATTGATCCCTTTGCCGGTCCACTATCTATGGCAAACGGTCTCTCAATGCAATATAACTCCCGCATGCTTCTTCCAAATGTTTTGACCGAGCTCAATAAAATCATCGACACTTATCGCATGGCCGAAGGATACCAGATAAATGCAGATTGCAAAAAGCTTCATTCAGCCTTAATCGCTGATGATATCGAAATGGTGAAAATGTTTATTAATCAATGCAATGGAGCTGCGGATGAAAAAACCTTCAACTCTCTCGTCTGTAAAACCATCGATAACGACGACAATACCATCTTCCATCTTACTTTCCGTGAGCATTTCAAGCCACCGAAAGGGACTGAGCAAAATGCTGCTATCTTTAAGTACCTGGTAAATTCGTTCCCGCGCCTGGTCAATAGAAAAGCGAATTACAATGGAATGCTTCCGATTCATTTCATTGGATTCTATCCGCATGTGGAGTCGTTGACGCTTGTTCTGAACAAGAAAATCAAAATTTCTGGCATAAATCAAAAAACTAATGAGAACGTGGGTCATTACTTCGCGAGCCAAGCAGCAAATATTTTCAAGAATAAGGAGTTGTTTGAGAAAGCGCTCTATTTATTCCTGATAAGCAGTGTCAATTTTAATTTGAAAAATTTGAAAGGACAGAGTCCAATGGATATCCTGGTGGGACGTCAAGTGAGTCAAAATAAGAGCACTCAGCAACAACAAGCGGAAGAGAAGAAATCTGACTTAGAGTTTTCTACGAGGAAGGTACTTAGGCAGTACAACGCGATGAAGATCGGGTATTTGCTACATCATGAGATGCAAGACCCATCGCCGGATAAATGTTATAAACTCCGCAATCTCTCATGGGAAGCGAGGTTAAATATTGTGAAAATGCTTGCATCTTGATTTCATTTAATATTTGCTACTTTATATTACGTATCACTGACTTCAAATGAAATTTACTCAATTTTTTCTTCGTAATAACAGATATTAATTCGATACATTTATCTGTGTTAATCGTGGTTTATGCTATAGATTTCTTCTTTAAATGGTTCATCATTTGAATAACACTGAGGATTGTTGAGCTCACGCTTTAGCGCAATTTTTATTCTTATAACGAGCGAGATATGAAGTTTTACTGGTAAATCGGAACCAGATTAATAAAATCTAAACGAATCAATTTGAATTCAGAAAGATAGTCAGTTTTCACATTCAACTAATGAAAAGGATTCATAAATACTCTTTGATGCTCTTCACCTTGAGCTTCCTTGTAGCACATATCGTAATTTAATCTCTTATTGTAGTGTGGGCTCATTCTTTTCGAAAGGCCGCAGAAATTAATACCTTTCAATACTTTCTCCAAGACAAATCTATCCGAGTGAATGAGAACTCCGTGGTAACCCAAGCCATGCAAGATTTTCCAACCGCGTTTCATCTAACAACCAAGATGACGAGAGGCCCGCAACAAGGTACTGAATTTTGCTCCAGTCAGCCATTCTCAAGCGAATGGGAGCTCCCATCCACGCAAATCATCGATGGAGACATCGAAGATATTATCTACAACAATAATACGCTCTTTCTACTCAATACCCAAACGTTTTCTATAGAAATCCGCTCGATGTCTCTCGGACACTCTGCACAAAAGACGTCAAAGCTTGGCTTAATCAATTCAGAAGTAATAAACGAAGTCAGCGACCCAAACGTATTTTTCCTGGTGCACGAGCGCAGCAGCACTTTTTTTATAGCTACGAAGGATTTTTTGTTGCATTACAAATGGGATAAGTACGACGACGCGCATGCCTCGAAAAACCCTGAGAAGGAATATCCCAGCATTACTGAAGCAAACAAAGCCAGCGGATACACTCAAGTTAAGGAACTGGCATACGCGTATATTTATGATGACTATTTAGTAGTGAGCGCGGCTGGTAAAGGGCTCTTCATCTACG
>ENA-UOTZ01001123-UOTZ01001123.1-compost-metagenome-genome-assembly--contig:-NODE-1123-length-19907-cov-7.337872_pt1 | contig 19907 bp, 20 predicted proteins | sample MGYA00238144_ERZ746983 | MGnify/ENA primary metagenome ERZ746983 (study PRJEB28759, sample SAMN06268863) | compost metagenome | isolation source: single cell | place: USA: California, Emeryville, Joint... | reverse complement strand
CTAAGGTATCTTCATAAAATGGCCTCCGATCTCAATTCATTCTTAGAAAAGAAATGGAAGTCGATGGCTTTGAAGATGGAACCCTCACAAAGGTCATGTTTTCTAAATTGCAGATAATAGAACTCGGATGTCTCATCGTTTCTCTCTTTGGTTTAGCGCTGATAGTTGTCCAAGTAACGACTCTTTTAAATTTTCCTAATGGCCTCTATAACACCTCTGGTTTTGAATAGTATGAATTGGAATACTATCAAGTCAAAGAGAAGTGGGCGAAAACGCTGCTTTATATGATATTTTTCACAAGTCTCTTCAGCGGTATGTTTGAAACTTACAAAACAAGGACAATTTTCTCGATATTTCTAGTGGCTTTGATTGTGATGCGATATTTATTCAAAATCGCTTTTCTGAGGATGAAGAAAGTGATTCCGATGAAAGAGACTCTTTTTAGCACTGGAAGCTACATCCCGATGCTCGGCGAGATCTGTCTAACGATGATTATTCCCTATCCATGGATAGAAGGCAAATTTAACACAGTCACAAGCCTATATTAACTAATGATTGCTTTTAGGTAATGTGACGATTGCGTCGGCATTACTTGATGGAAACACCGTCACCTATCATCAAAATGAAATACTGAGTCTCTTCGCGACGCTTCGAGTTTTCACAATTGTCAGAATATTGCTTTTGGTCTCACAATGGAACAGCAATCGCGCTCAAAGGCTTTGGTAATTATCAAATACATAAAATGAGTGAACTAATGTCATCATCAACAGTCGTATCTACGGCGTTAACTCTGGAGACCTATTCGCGGTCAGATGCACAATGAAGGAAAATCCATTGTTGTTTATTTTCTCTCTTTATCTCTTCAGCATTCCTTTCTTCGGCTGGATGCTAAGAATCGCTGAAATGCCTCTCACCCGAGTCGATACCTCTAACATCGGCTACGATTACGCTAACGCTATGTGGAACGTCATCGTCACTATGACCACAGGTCGCTGAAATTCCCCTCACAATAAAAATATAACGGTGACTTTTTTATAGTTGGATATGGTGATCTATATGCAAGAACATTCCTCGGGAGAATGATCACGTTTTTCATTTGTATCTGGGGCACATGTGTCATCTCCCTCATGGTCGTTGTCCTCAACAACGTCTTTAATTTTGATCCAGCTGAAATAAAAGTAAAAAATTGCATTTCTTTCTCAGAGAATTTTTTACCAATCATTGTAGGCACATGCGTTGTTGAAGAGGCTCCAAGCGAGGGAAGCCCTCGTAAACGATGCTGCTTCTGTGATTACAAGCGTGGTTCGAGGAAGAAGACTCGGCAGAATCCACAATAAAATTCCAGACGAGTATTTACATAAAACGAAAAGTTACATGGAAAGCTTCAAATTGTCTTCAAAGTAACTTTAATTTGTTTCCCTATCAAATGAACCCTTTGAAAGGACGTACAAGGATTTCAACGATGATACGATAACGCTTGAAGATTTAGCGAAATACACCAAGAATTTGAGAGATGAAATCAAAACGATTAAGGAAACACAAAGCGAGCTTGTAAAATTGGTCAAGCAGGCTCTCGGCATGCCAGTAGCGCCTCAGCAGAAAGAACAAAAGCCGAAAGTGGAGCAAAGATTATTCACAGAAAACATAGTTACTGATATGGGAGAGTCTCATTTGGTGATGAAGAGTGAAAATAACCTGGCCGACGCTAACCAGTTCCAGGGTCAAAGGATGGAAACTGAGGAGGGTCTCTTGGTTGAAGGTACTTTTTTTTTGGTCAATTTGTTTCTAAATTAACAAATGCAGAATCGGAACTAAGCAAGAGAGTCATTCCTATGTATGAGAGTATCCACGGAAGTCCACAGTAGCATTACATAGATCAGATCGGAGTAATTTTTGCATTATCATCATGATGTTATTCAAATATATAAAATCAATTTGTGAAAATCTTTGCCAGTAAGATTGAATTTTGAGTATTGAATATGAACATGAAAAGTGAGTCCTAAATATATTTCCTTTTATCTGATCAATTTAACAAAGTGTTGTTGCAAAGAGAAATATACTTCAGCCGATACAGACACCTTGCTAATCTTTCAATTACAGAATCAATCCTTGTTTTCAGCATTATTAATCATGCTATAAAAAAATTTTCTCGATATAGAAGTGATGCCTGTTGTTGTTGGACTGCGTGCTTTGGGCTAGAAAACGATGGAAATAATGGAATAAAAGCTTATATCGATCGATCTCTCTACAGAATCCTATAAAGATTCATATAAACTCGCAGCATCTAAAATTTTGTGTAGTATTAGCGTTAATACAGTCAGGCTCTAGTCAGATAACAGTTTTTTTTATTGGACTGATGCTTCATCCACCTCTTAAAATTTTTTTTTACATCCATATTGGTATCATTACTACTAATTGTTATAGAAACATCTTAGTCTTACTTGAAAAAGCATAGTTGCCTCAATTTCGATTCTGGACCGAGATAGTCCATGAAAATGATGAAATCTCCACAAGAAAGTAGAAATTTATCTAGAGTAGCCGTAAAATTGGCGATTACCCTTCTCTAAGGCCGATTTCAAGGATTTAGAGTGTCAGCAAGAAAAAAAAAAGAGGGGGTTTCTAGCCTCCTAACAAATTAAGTTATGCAGTGATCTCAAACGCTTCCGTAACAATCACTTCGGATCTCAAAATCACGATCAAGCAGCCATTTCATTCGAATAAAGTTTTATTGGGTTAGCGATAGCTCAGATAGCCTAAAATAGTGTCTTGAAATTCCAGGAAGGCATTATGATTTGATAATCCCACATTTCTAGTCAAACTCGAACCTACGGTTGTTGACAGGAGCTAATTTAATTTCAGATCCTCACAACTCGAAACTTAGAGGCCATTTTGGGTAATATTCACGAGTACTCAACTCGATTCTTCATGTTGGGAAAATGAATGAGCATGACACAAGATGGAGAATACAGAGAAGACTTTACGAGTTAATTTGTGTTTAACGCAATTTTGGTAACTTTTGGGAATCTGGGAGTAGGTTAGTGTCTATTGGTTCCAGTTAAAATAATTACAAACTAAAGGATCCTGGAATTAAATTAATTAATTGATTTTTCATCTTAAGTGCTTAAGCAATTTTAATTGGGGCTATTTAAACTCGTTTTACGGTTTCGCAATTTCTCTCTAAGCAAGTCTCAACTTGGATGAAATATTTTGCATTTACTTTAATTTTTGAGTATGTTCTTTTCAATTCTTGTGTGATTGCCTGAGAGAATCTTGTTTTAAAAAATTCTTTCTTAAGGCTCTTTGCCGCGGTTACAAAAAAAAAATCTGATAGAGCGATCCCTTTATTTAATAGGATTAATTTGCGTGATTAATAATTCCTCATTTCTTAATTAAGAAATTTTATTTGGAAGCGTGCAGATGACATCAGAGAGGATAGAATCTCAAGTCGAAGTAGGTCTCTTTCAGCTAACCTTCGATTTAAATTTCATAGCTTTCAGAGGCTGTCTTCTCATCAGCCATAAATGCGAAGAAAGCTAGAGACGAGAAGGTATTTCTAAAAAAACTGAAGTAAATCAGCGTTTGTTTTCATCATCATCGTCTTACCCAATGTAAGGATGGAGATGGAGGTTGAAGGCTTTGAGGATGGGCGACTTACGAAGTATATGTTTGAGAAATTGAAAGTAATCGAGCTTGGCTGTCTGACTGTTTCGCTTTTTAACCTGGCTCTGATCGTTATCCAGGTAAAGCCACTTTGATTTTTGAAGTCATTGATGTTCATCCTTTTCAATAGTATGAGTTGCAGTTTAACCAGACATATGATGCTGACTGGTCCAATGCTCTGCTCTACATGATTTTTTTCACCAGTCTTGTCAGCGGTAAGCTCGATAACTCCAAAAGAGAGCAAATTATCTTATCATTGCTTCATAGTGGCTTTAACCGTGTTTCGATACTTGTACAGGGTCGCTTTCCTGAGAATGAAGAAGTTAATTCCAATGAAAGAGAACCTTTACACGAGTGGAATCTACATCCCAATGCTCATGGAAATCTGTCTTACAATGGTGATTCCTTACCCATGGATAAGCGGTGATTTATCTGATTTCGTCTTTTTATCTAATTTGCGTGAATTTTGAAAATTAGCAAATACCAGCATTGCGTATGCGTTGTTTGATGGAACTATTGTCACCTATCACCAAAATGAAATTTTGAGTCTATTTTCTACTCTTCGAGTCTTGACCATCATCCGAATCCTGCTCTTGGTCTCGCAATGGCACAATAATCGTGCACAAAGACTCTGGTAATTGCTAATTCAATTAAACTGATTCGCTCACATGCTTGATATATCTTAGTCGTTTGTACTCTGTTAACTCAGGAGACCTATTTGCAATTCGATGTACGATGAAGGAGAATCCTTTTCTGTTCATTTTCACTCTCTATCTCTTCAGCATTCCTTTCTTCGGATGGATGCTCAGAATCGCTGAAAGGCCTTTAATTCATGTCGATAAATCCAATAATGGCTACGATTATGCTAACGCCATGTGGAACGTTATCATCACGATGACCACAGTTGGATACGGTGATCTTTATCCAAAAACCTTCCTTGGAAGAATGGTAACATTCTTCATTTGTATTTGGGGGACATGTATTATGTCCCTCATGGTTGTGGCGATTACTAATGTATTCAATTTGGACTCTTCTGAAACCAAGGTAAATAAGCAAAAGGCGATTAAAAATGAGTATCTCTTTGAATTGCTTTGTAGGCACATGCTCTGATAAAACGACTTCAAGCAAAAGAATCTCTTGAAAATGACGCTGCCAGTGTCATCACAAGTGTGGTGCGTGGAAGAAGACTGAGTCACATTAATAAAGAAATTCCAGACGAATATATCAGTAAAGCGAAGGACAATTTTGAAAGTTTTAAACAATCTTCAAAGTATAAATAAATTTACTGAGATTCACTCACTTTATTGTAATTCCAGGGCATACAAGGACCTTGACGATTCGTCTCTCACATTAGACGATTTGGCGAGATACACAAAGAATTTACGTGATGAAGTCAAAACAATCAAGCAATCTCAGAAAGAGCTGGTATCGTTGATCAAACAAGTAATTGGAACGCCTGGAGAAAGTCCTCAAAAAGAGCAAAGACTACAAACTGAAACGGCCAAAACTGATGTAACTCCTAAACAATTGGCAGGCGAGTTCGGACCTGCTTCCAATGAGGCAATTCAAATACAATCGCATAGATTGGAGACTGAGGAAGGTCTATTAGGCGAAGGTAATAATTTGGCTTCTATGCGTTTTTTCATTGGCAAAACTAGATTCTGAATTAATCAAGAGATCTCTTCCTGACTACGAGAGCGTCCATGGAGGTCCATTTTTCATTTAGTTTTTTTTATGCCCTTGTAAGAGAATGATTCGTTCAATTTTTACTTTTCCAATTTTAGTCTTGATCATTAGCAAATATTTTAGAGAAATATGTGAGAAAAAGAGACTAATATTCATTTCTTTATCAGAAATACATTCATTTCTTTGAGCTGATATTAAATTACCAGAAACTTTCTGAATCTCATCTCCATGAGAAACAGTTTCGAAGTGCTTACTTCGATACACCTTGGCTATTTTCTTGGTGGTTCTGTTGTATGAAAAATATTTTTTACTGTCGAATACTGTCGAATGAGAATCCTCTATTGAGTCAAAATCAGCTGGATTTTGCTATGATCAAAATTCATTATATTAGTAAACTTCCATGATAAATAAGGAATTTGTAACTTTAAAGCCTCTATGGCAAATATTCGCACTTAATCGCTCATGAAAGCGTTCTCTTTAGGTGAGACTTTACTATATTTTTATTAACTCAACTCAATAAAACTCTTTCAAAATCACTGCTAACTGGTTCTCTCATTTCATTGAAACTTAAATTTCATGATAGTAGGACGATATCACTCCAAGATTTCTTTCTCCGTTCTCCCAATGGAAAAAATATAGGAAAAAATCGATTGATAATTCGTAAAAATCTAAAAGCTCATCTTGATAATTTAGTTACCAGGAAATGGGGCCAATTTTGATGGAGATTCTCTCAAATTTATTTGTTTTAAGAAAAATTTCCCAATTGGAGAGAGCATACCTTCCAGCCTCTCCTATCATCGCAACAGCCGTCTACAAAAGAAGCTTATAAACAGTATTGTTACAGCATCGAATTATTTATGAAGATAGATCATGAATAAAGACCAGTTTCAGGCAGAAAGGATGAGATATCGGCAATTGAAAAGAAAAAAAAATTAGATTTTTTATCTTGAAAGATGTAGAAGAGGTGGCAGATAAGATAAATGAATGATTTTTTAATCAACGCAATGGATCTCTATCCTTTTTTTGGCTTGATGAGCTTGTTGTTCTCAGATGTTCTACATTATATGTACACATACACGATGTACCAAGACGATATGTTCGGAACACTCGAAAAATTTGCTCAGCGATCAGTATTTTACAAATTGCTGCTCCAGTGCCCAAAAACAAGATGAAGCATGATCAGGCTCTGAGCTTTCCTCAAGACCAGGAATTTATTGAAGGAAATTGATTTTGAAAAGTCTGCAAAGCCTGCACAGCAACACCTTATTGAGCTTGATTAATTGCAGCATTGACGTAATCAAATTTATAAAATTTTTATTTGGTTTCTGATACATCACGATATTCCAATCGAAATAAAATTTTCGTTCAACACATTCACATCTTTGATAACCAAGCCAAATACGAACCAAAGCATTCACAATAATCAAATTAAACCCCTGATAAGAATAGAGGACAATCCGATATATATCCAAAGAGACAAATTGTTAGGTCAGGGAATTTTTGCCAAGTTTTGAGAACGTGAATGATATTTGGTTCATCAAATGTGATTTATATGTTAATAGAGCTTTCTTTGCAATGTTCCTATGCGCAGTTAAAGCTTTGTTAATGAGTTTCGTTTGAATTCCAAACTAGTGAGATAGTGGCGAAACCCAATTTGATTAAACAGATAAGGTTCACAGATCTGAAATTAGAAGGGCCTGTTCTAAATGAAGATATCAAACATACTATCGAAACAAGATTCACAGATAATTTTTGAATTCTGGCGTCTTAACAAACTGCCTCATTCTTGAGCCAGAATTCCTGTATTTTAATAAAATTTTAATTATGCTTCATCTAAATTAACTATGAAATTGAACTCTAACAAATCCTATTTTGAAATTTCTATCCAACAGTAAAGCAGCTTATCTTTAAAATTCTGGTTTTTTTCCCACAATAGAGCTCGATTTCGAACGAAAAGAATAGCATCAGCTTAATTTTTGAATCTATTAACTCTGAGTGACATATTTGTAGCCTCTATTTTTACAAATTACAACAAAGCACTTCCAAAATAAAATAAATTAATTGGGAAAGGTTTTGGCATGATTCGAAAATTAGGTTTTCTTTTCTACACGTGTCTCTTCATCTACCAGCTAAACGATGTTGTTTTGGTGCTTTCAAGTATCGTGACTCATCCTCATTCATTGTAACATGGCATTCAAATAGATCAAGTGCAAATTTTCTATCTTCAAGAAGATCAGATCACTCCGATCTCTTCGGTGCAACTAAAGGCTCGATTTTCGGATGTATGTCCGGATTGTGTTAATGTGACACAATACGCTGTAAGTTTCTGGGCGAGGAAAGGCAGTTTTTCTGGAAGTGTTTGTCATACTTTCTTCAGAATATCGAATGATCAAGCGTATTACACTGGCCTTATGTTCTAAAAAATAAGAAAAAATATATAGACCTGGGACGCCCTTTGGCCCAGGAAGGTTGGTTCTGGTTTGTGTGAAGTCAGAAGAAACACATTTCTTTTATTCAGATGAAGGTCTTAATCAAGTCGGCGCCATTGCAGATCCTCTAAACGTAAAACGATTTGCTACCTTTCTTGTTTAAATAGTTACCGCAATAGAGAACAGGGAGCGATTTATTCCAGCCAGATAAGTGGGTCTTCATGAGTATTTCGAGAAATGATGATAGTGGAATCAAGACGATATTTACATACAATCTCCAGTTAGGAGCCTATGACTCAATAATCTCGATACTGAATTGGAATAAGCCTGGAGCTTATCTACTGGAGCCAAATTCTTTGTTTACTTGGGGCGGAAAAGATCAAACCGGTGCTTATTGTGCTTGCACCATGCAATATCTGAGATTCTTTGTGAATTATGCTCCGGAGACTCAGGATCAAATGGTTAATTTAGCTCTCATGAACCCTCAGAGTAATTTCAATTACGAAATAAGTTTCATTAATTTTTTCATTTTGATCTCTTTCAGGCACTCTTGTTCACTTCTATTTCGCCTCAGACCCGATGACAAATAACAATCAAACATTCATTGTCTCTCGAAGAACGAATATCACACAATCTCTTACAACTGGTTACAGAGGTATTTTAATTCTCCGCTTCATTGAAGATATTTTCCCTCCGAATTGTTAGGATTCATTGCTGCGGTCGAATCAGCTGATGTCAGTTTTGGACCTTATAACTCGATTCAGTGTCGTCCGGAGCAACTAATATCTTATTCAGCTAACATGAATATCCCACAAAATGGTCTTGTTATAGCTATGGATATCTATCTATATTCGTCAGGGTCAGCAAATCAAACGATCCTAAGCATTTTCAATAAGGTCTCAGGGTTCCTCTCGGTGCGAGTCAGGTATCTTTCTGGGAAGCTAAATGTCTGGATGAATTCCACTTCGTCACACGGATATTACGTTTTAAATTCCTCTATGAATGTACAAGTTGCTCCAGGTAATCAAATGGAAATATTTTCAGAATAACTCAGGTTTCTCTCTTTCCATTAGACAATTGGAATCGTATCATTATCGAAATTATTCAAGCTCAACCTATTGAGTTTGGAGTCGGATTCTCCTCTCTGAGGATCTGGGTAAATCAAACAGTCACTGGTCCGATCTATTTTGGAGATTTTGAAACTCAAAACCTGCCGATAGCTGATGGAACAGACGCCGCTCTGAGGCTTGGTAACGCAGATACGTTTTTTTATGCAAGTTTTGATGCGATGAATTTTCTGTGGTTTCAAGGTTCAGAGAGCCTTTTTGTCAATGAATCAGGTACTATTGACATCCAGGGCTCCGCTAACATGATTAATGTAGATCCTTCTTGTAATTTAACGGGATTCTTGCAACCAAACCAAACTACATGTCTGCTTTGTAGACCTGGATATTATCTCCAAGAGAATGCCTGTGTCAGTGAGCCTTCTGAAGGATATTTTTTCCATAATGAAACAGGCTCTTACCAAAGTAACCTAATGTCTTTTCCCACAAGTAATTCAGTTTTCTCCAATCCTAGAGTGCCAGTACGGTCTGTATTACGTAATGACTCGCTTTTGAGCTCTAATCGATTCTATTGATTCTTACATTATTGTCAGAGGGTATTCGCTTATTTGCTTTGCTTTTTCGATTAGAATGCCAGCGGGTTCTGCGTAAACTGTACATCAGACAGGCAGTTTATCTCAGGATACGAATGTATGAACTGCGATTCAACTTGCAAAACATGCTCGGGTCCGCAAGAAAACGAGTGCATTACTTGCGATCCAGGAGTGTATTTCCACTCAAACAGTTGCGTAACAGCTTGTCCAGATGGGTATTATCCGAATGAGACTGACATCAAGTGTTATGGTAAAATGACTAATTTTCTATCAGAATTAATACATTGAACTAAACATAGCTTGCGATACGACTTGCAAAACATGCTCGGGTCCGCAAGAAAACGAGTGCATTACTTGCGATCCAGGAGTGTATTTTCATTCAAACAGTTGCGTGACCGCTTGCCCACCGGATGGGTATTATCCAAATGAGACTGACTCCAAGTGTTATGGTAAAATAACTGATTTTCTCTCAGAAGTAATACTTCGAATCAAAAACAGCTTGTGATTCAACTTGCAAAGCATGCTCAGGTCCGCAAGGAACTCAGTGCATTACTTGCGATCCGGGAGTGTATTTTCATTCAAACAGTTGCGTGACCGCTTGCCCACAGGATGCGTATTATCCAAATGAGACTGACTTCAAGTGTTATGGTAAAATAATCGGTTTTACTATCATCGCTAATGCATTGAACAAACAAAGCTTGTGATTCAACTTGCAAAACATGCTCAGGTCCGCAAGAAAACGAGTGCATTACTTGCGATCCAGGAGTGTATTTCCACTTGAACAGTTGCGTAACAGCTTGCCCGCCGGATGGGTATTATCCAAATGAGACTGACTTCGAGTGCTATGGTATAATAACTGATTTTTCTGTCAGAAGTAATGCTTCGAATCAAACACAGCTTGTGATTCAATTTGCAAAACATGCTCGGGTCCGCAAGGAACTCAGTGCATTACTTGCCATCCAGGAATGTATTTCCATTCAAACAGTTGCGTGGCTGCTTGCCCGCTGGATGGGTATTATCCAAATGAGACTGACTTCAAGTGTTATGGTAAAATACTCGGTTTTCTATCAGGATTAATGTATTGAACCAAACAAAGCTTGTGATTCAACTTGCACAACGTGCTCATCATCATCGAATGCAAGTTGTCTCAGCTGCTCTGGGGTTCTATATTTATACCAGAACAGCTGTATTCCAGATTGCCCTCCTGGAACAATTACAAATACAGCACTTAGTGCCTGTTTTCGTAACAAATATATTGATATATTTTGGTATTTAATCATTCGATATCCACTTAGATTGCTCCTCTGTTTGCGCTAATTGCAATGGTCCGAGTTCAAACAACTGCACCAGCTGCCAACCTGGGTTGTTTCTTGAATCTTCGACCTGTCTATCTGTCTGCCCTCAAGGAAAATTCGCAAATTTGCAAACCAGAACTTGTGACGGTAACTTTATTAATCAAAACACTCGACTAATAATGTATCTATTCGAATGCCCCAATAGCATGTGACCCTTCATGCAAAACTTGCAGCGGACCATCTAATTTAAGCTGCTTAACCTGCAATACCACAGGAAACGCTCCTTATTTGTACAATTCTGCTTGCTATTCTCAATGTCCGAGCGGAACATACGCTAACTCATCAATCTCAAAATGTTCAAGTACCTAATATATCCAATTCAAGTTATCTAATATTTCTCTTCCAGACTGTGACAGTTCTTGTTTAACATGCTATGGAGCCTTAAATACTCAGTGTCTGAGCTGTCAACCTACACGGTACTTCACGGCGACTGCCGGCACTTGTACAACTCAATGCGTAGACCCATACACTGCCGTTTCGCAGACAAAAACCTGTGAAATACAAACAGCTGACGCCCAAAGTCTAAATTCCGCTCTCCAAGGATTAATGGATAACATGCCAAGCAATTCGTCTCTAGAAAGCCAAGGAACATTTCTTGAGTCCTTAACCACCACTATCGCAAATTTCAACACTGAAAATTATGGATCAACCGCTTCCTCTTCTTCGTCGTCTTCCTGCACGAGCTGTAACGGAAACGGTGTCTGCCAATATGATCCTCTCTATCTTAAGGAAACCTGTCAGTGTGATTCTGGGTGGATCGGAGATGCATGCTCAGTTTCGCAGCCAGATAGTCTTGCCTTGCAAAACCTCACCCAGAGAATATTGGACGAAATTAGTTCAGTTCCTTTGAGACTGACTATGAATGCGACCTGGAGCGAGTCTTACCTGAATGCTTTACTCGAACTCACAAATCCTTCTCTTTGCGCCATTATTGATTTGCAACGCTCTTTGGATATCGTGAGTAATATCATTACAAGCGACTATAATTCAAAAACTACAGCTGATGTTTTCGATCCTATCAAAATGACAGTAGCTGCCAAGATTATCAACTCGTGTATGCGTTGTATCTACAAGACTGATTGCTTCATGCAGAGCGTAGCTTCTCAGCAGCTATATAATGCATCAATCGAAGCACTTACGAAACTGGCGACGTTGCAACTATGGCAAAAGCCTCCGAATTCTGGGAATTATACGATTGATACTGACGATTTTCAGTTATTTTCGATGCGAGTGACATCAGACAAATTAAATGGACTTACGATTGCACCACCCAATGCGCCTATAATCGTGTTGCAACAGGGATCTCCCAGTAGCGGGACTACTCCAGTTGATATTCAGTTGGTTTTTTGGAAGAATAACTTGTTGGCTTGCCCCCAAACCCAACAAGAGGAGAACACGCCCCCAGTAGTGTCAATAACAATTAATGAGCAAGATAAAACGACATCATCAAGCTTTGGAAGCCAATTATCGGCGCAAATATCCTACCCTGTGTCTTCTGGCCAGGGATATTCTAATTGCTCAGCCGGGTGTACCTCAGCCATTGTGGAAGGGAGCGGTGGCACAAAATATTTCCAATGCAATTGTAAGGATCTCTCCAGCCTGAGCAGCCAGAGCCAAACCCTAGGAATTTTTGCGAAATCGGACCTATATAAGCTTTTGCTGGCAGATAGGCTAGCCATATTCGATTATTTAGGCTCCTGGGCTTTTTGGATGCTTTGGGGTCTGCATGCCTGGCTGATAATTACACTTTTTCTAATAAAAGCTATGATTGTTCGACCGCTCAAATTTAGCGCTTATGCTTATAAGACGGGAAAACTACAGAAGAACATTGCCATGAGCCTCCAGAAAATTAGATGGTTCAAATCAATCTTCTACGGCATCAAGGTGACTCCTCTCGTTCTGTTTAAACTGATAATAATAATTCAATTTAGTATGGTCACATTGTCTCGTCGCTTTTTTTCTACGAGGACAGCATACTACCTCGGTTCACTCGGGCGATATTGCTGTATTGCAGAGTCCTTAGCCTAATGTCTTTCTCTTGTTTATTTAGCAAGGCTTCAGAAGGAGTAAGATGGTTTCCTTTTTATTTATTCATGATTCTTTCATCGTTAAAAGATGACTTTTCTTCTTTTTTTCCTTCAATTATTTTATTTAATACCATTGGAATTAGGGAGAATGGTGGGAAACGTATATGATTATGCTTCTTCCTCTTGGTACAGTGACCCCATTAAATATTCTCATCAAGCATTTGCTCGTTACAAAAATGTAAGCCTTCAAAAAAAGTTATTCTGACCACTGATTTTTATTTTATTTTTTTGCAACAAATAGCCGTAGCGTAAAAATGATACAATTGATCACAATAAATAACCCCGAACTTCAACGCGCAGAACTATTAAAGAGAAATAGAAGAAAGATTATCGCAAAAATCAAGAGTGGAGTCGGCTATCTATTGGTTCTAGGCGCGGCAGCGGGTAGTGTTTACGCTGTCTTGGTTGTAGCAGCCAATTCTAAATTGGATGATTCTCAACGATGGGCGAAGAATTTCCTGATATCATTTGGGCAAGATATGATCATAAACCAAGTACTTAAAGCCTGTCTCACTGTAGTGATATGCAAAATTCTATTCAAGCACAAAGTTGGTGGATGCTTAGGGAAAGGATTGAAGGCGTTGATAGATTTAGTGACATTGAGAGCTATTATAATGAAATCAAAGTCTTAATTCCTTTGTGTTTTTGTTGTATTTACATTGAATATTATTATTTGTCGTGCATCATTCCTAGTAGTAAATTTTTTAATAAGTACTAAGGGTGTAGGTAAGTTTGTAAGGGTAAAAATGGTTATGGGAGGAATTTGCAATTGAAATTCGTTTATTTTTTGGAGGAGTTTTTATACTGTTACTTCCGATTAATTATCCTACTACAATTATCTGCAAATGATTGATAACTTTAAGTAAAACAACTTCGGGACTAATTTCCAGCTGTAGAGAAAAACTTGTCGATTTCTTCACAAGTAGAAGTCAAACTCATGAAGAGCCTGTATTTGAGCAACATCTAGAAAAGAGCTCTCGAAGATGTCAAGTCTTACCTCCTTAGACGGTTGTGAAAAATATATCCTAGCTTTCAGAATGAAGCATAGGGTATATTTACAAAAGCCATCAGAAATGACTTTCAGACACGAGAAAGGCATGAAAGTATCAGATGAGGTAAATCAAAATTATCATTTGCCTCTTATAGGATTTTCTCACTTAGTGAATAGAGGCTCCTGTGTATTTTTGTAACACCAATGATTACAGGAAATATTGAGTATAGAGGCAGGTAACAAGCAAGTATATACTGCATGAGTCTGTTTTATCGACATCTCAAAGCATGGGAAGAATCTAACCCACTGGTGTAGAGTGTTCTTTAAAGACATGAGCTCTGCAAATATCTGAAAGTCTCGTGATTCTGAACTCTCCACTTAGTTGAGAAGGAAAGGGTTGTAACTGTCCAACAAAATAGGCCATTTTGAAGTCCACTCCTGTCAGAAAGAAGAAAGCTTGCGCATACTTCACCTGATAATCAGCCAAAAAAAAAGCGCAAAAAAGATTAGGATTTGCTCACGAAAAAGGAACTTAAATGACAAGAATGAGACATTCGTTACACATCTTAGCGACAGCTTTATAACAAACTAAATATCATGATAGATGTATATGAATAAATAGAATGAACCAATGTGTTTGTAATTAAGATTAAAAAATCAAATTGAGGGGGCGTTACTTCAACAATTTTAACTTTTCTCTTCAAATTCACCAATTATACCCTGGCAAAATTGTCTTCATCGTTAAATGCTCCTTGCTTCCGTTACCATCGCTATCATAGCCTCAGCCAGCTAAACAATAATACAAGGTAAGCTAGTATTTGCATTATAAATCTATCAGAGTGTTCTCTTTAAAACATATTTAGTTTCTCACATTTCATTTACAATTAGGCATAATCATCATCCGAAAAGTCTATTTCCTTTCAATTTAATTTAAGGACAGGCTAAATTATAAAAATGCCGTTGCTGATATCATTCAGTGTGAGTTTATTCGTCCAACTCAATGGACGTTTAGGTCACATGAAGACTGTAGCATTCCATATCATATTTTCTATAACGGAATGACTTTTTCTCCTTTTTTTTTCTTTTTTTCCTCTCTCTCTTTCTCTCTTTCATCAAATAGGAGGATTGTCTTGCGGAAGTCGTCTCTAAATGAAGCAGGCTGACATGGCTTCATCTTGATTTTAATAATAATAATGCCAACTGTGAAACAAATATAATATTGATAATTTACTTCCGTCTGGAGTCTTTGCTGTATAGAACGAGTTGCCTTTAGGCAAATCCCATAATTTTACTGTCTTATCATCAGACGCGCTTATAAGCTTCTCCCCAGTTAGATTCCATCGCACACAGCTTATAGTTGCTAAGATGTTGAATCATTATAATCAATCAACAAAGATCGCATTCCCTACCCAGATGAGCGTTATCAAGTTCTATAACAATTTTCGATGATCGGTGGTCATAAATCTTTATCTTTCGACTATTGCCCACAGAGGCAAGCAGGTTTCCATTATTGGGACAGACATCTATCCAATTGACCCCATCTAATGAGAGTTACAAAAAACATGTCTATTTAAATGTAATTACCACTATTCCTTCTTTCCTCTCTTTCAAGCTCAAAGGGATCCTTTAAAATAAAAACTTTCTTTTCAGTATCGACAATGTTGAGCATCCTCTTATCATATTTGATGAATAAGAGGGGTTCTCCACTATGTGTACTCCATCGACAACGACCAGTTTCATCAGTCGGGCCCGAGTTGAATGAGTGTCTGAGGCTGGAATTACCACTTCTAAAGCCATCTAACAAATCAGAAGGAAGAGTTAAGAAAGTTATCAACTTCATTACGATCCCAATTTGGCGACTGATCACCGAGCTTGAATATACACTTGTTGGTATTCACATCTGAAATCACCCACGTTCTGTACCAGTCGATCGTTGCAGCAAGTTCTCCACGTGGATCAAAGTCAAGACCGGAAATGTAATTTCCTTATGATAAATGACAAAAACTAGGAAAAATGATTTATCGAGATACCTCGAGAGGATCTATATTCACGATGCCATTTAGATCGTCGACAAAGCGTAGCGACATCACAATGTCTCACGGAATGTGTTTCGAGCTTAAATAAGTGGTAGGTTATCCTATCTCCCACACCTATTGCTCCGAGTAGGTTTCTTCTTGTATTATATGTCACGTCTCCTTGTCCGACCTCTAATAAAGAAGTTTAGTCGCAAAAAAATTTATGAGAATCAGATTTGTATTACCGCCAACGACTTCTTCAAAGGAGTAGAGTTTTCTCGCTTTCCCCTTCCGAGAAATGTCAAAAATCTCCATATTTGCGGAATCGCCTGTACTATGGTGAAGCGATACAAGAAGGCTCGTGTTCAGGATTTCTTTCACATGTGTCCAACTCCAGCTAACGGCTTTCCAAAACATTGACCATCATATAATAAAATACCACGTTTCGAGAAAGGATATACCATTAATCTTTTTGAGTTGAACGCCATCAAATTGCATATACTCTTGTTTTGTGTCGAAATCGATCACACTGATCTTGTTTCTTCGCCAAGTCGACCAAGCGAATAGAGTTGAAGGTGTATCTGCTGCTTCATGTCGAAATTAGGCGAATGAGGAGAGAAATGTGGATAAAATTTCAGTTTCATCGTTTGCAGAATAAAGTCTTGAAAGACAATGAAGATATGATGGTTACTTGGAGAACTGGATGATGATCGCGAATTTCCCATTTTATTCTGAGTAGATTTGAGTTTTGCAATAAATTTTAATTTTCTTCAACAAAGACGCCTCACTAATACCGAACTCAGGAGAGAATGTGAGCGAATATGTAATAAGTAATAAAGTTGTTGAGATCTCTTGGATTTGATCGTACTTGGATCAGTGTAATTCGTTTGGTTAGCTTGTTCCAAAGGAAGAGAGGTCGGCTTAGTGACAGATGAAAAGAAAAGCGGGACTTATCTCACGTCCAGACAATCATAGCCGAAGTACAAAATTCAAGAAACAGGCCAATCAGACAATCTAGCCGTAATTATTTCTAAATCAGAAGGCCCGCCGCAGAGATCCTCAATCTCCAGAGAGATCACTGAATCACCTCAAGAATCAAACCAGATCAAGTACGAAAATGTTGAATGCATCTCAAAAAAGATCGAATAAATCCATTGAGAGCTGACTACTGTCTATCTCGAAGGCAAATTGCTACTCTCCCATAATTCCTCCGAGCAAGAGCGATGATGAGTTTTTGTTAGAAATTCTCTTTCATTTTGTAAATTATCTACCATTTGACATCTGTAGAGATTTCTTTTTGTTGGTATTTGCTTGTTTCTGAGTTCATGGCATTTCATTCTTTTATTTTAACAGAAAAAATGTCTAAAAATATTTCAATTAGAACTTAAATAAAGTAAACCATGCTTGTTTTATGGTAATATCATTTTAGTTTTTTCCTCCTACAATAATTGAATACTGCTTGCAAAGCATCCGAGTGAGACGGCTTAGCAAAGGACTTACAAACTGCATTGTGCAACTTTCTAATTTTTCAACAAGGTGAGAATCAATCATCAAATCTCATCTTAACAAAGATTACACTCACAATTGAGTGCTAATGCTGGCGACAGCAGAAAGATAGGAGACCGACAATAGCCAAAAACGGTTTTTTACTGCTTTTCATGAGTATTTGAGAAGAGGAAGTACTTAAGTTGAATGGAATAGTGTGTATTCAATGTAATGCAGCCTTATTGTTTTATAGAAGCAACAAGTTTGTTGTTGCAGCATAATTTGCATGATATGCACACGAACAGGATTTCCTGTGCTCACTCAAAAATTAACAATATAGCATCGAAGGAAATAACGTCATACAATTAGTATTTACAATATCCCCGTTTCAATGATTAAAAACGATCGTTAATATGTGAATATGAGTTTTTCTCAAGAGAATGAACGAACCGATTGAAGGGTATCATTACAGGACGGACTTTAAGTTTTGCACAGGAAAACCTGTTTTCTCTTAATTAAAACATTGATTAATCAGGCTGTAACAATTTTATTTTGGTTCTTGAGACCGCCACTATTTGAATCTAAAATTAAGATTTTCTTTTTTTGGCATTCAGAATGGAATCTGAAATTTAGTAATCTGTTTCTTTTGATAACCAAGCTAACTACAAACCGAAATGTTCATGGCAATTAGCTATCATCATGATAAGAACAGCCGATGTCCCAAAGAGGCAAAGTGTTATTCTGGCGTTTTTGCCATGTTTGGGGCTGAGCATGAAATTCGATAGGAAGGGGGAGGATGATATAGCTTCTTTGATGGTGCTTCTCTTGATCATTGAAGATTTGAACGTTGATGACGTTTTGTGACTTTAAAACGAATGAAGTCGTCGCGAATCTGAATTTGATTGGTCAGCAAAGATTCACTGTCTAACATTGGAAAAACCTGCTCTCAATGAGAAGTGATGAGCATGGTATCTAAAAAGAAAACACAAAACTGGTTGGAAACCTAACCTTTTAGCTAGCTTCAACGACCTTGCACCAAGATTCCAACTTTTTAATAAAATTAATTATTAGTTCTTATGATTAACTAAGTCCAAATTTGAACTTTTACAAATCCGATTTAGGCGGTACTATCCGAAAAATTAAAATACTTGCCTTATCCCATTCATATTACACAAAATAACTGATTTCCAATGAAAAGAATACCTGGAGCTTGTGTTTCAAATTTTTCAACTCTTAGAACCAGAAATTTTTGAGATTCTTACAAGTTACAAATAGCATTCTCCCGAAATTAAAGATATTAATTTTGTAGAAATTTCGTCATGATTCGAAAATTAGTTTTGCATATATTTGCGGGTCTTCTCATCTGCCTTCTAAAAGATGCTGCCATGGTGCTTTCAAGTTTCATACTCATTTCCATTCATTTTAATCTAAAAGCACAACTAGGTCAAATGCAAATTTTGTATCTTCAAGAAAATCAGATCACTTCTTCCAATACGGACGTAATACAAGCCATATTTTCGGATCTATGCCCCAATTGTGTTGGAGTGACACAGTATGCTGTGAGTTTCTGGGCGCGAAAAAGCGGTTTTGATGAAACCGCTTTTAATACTTTATTCAGATTATCTAATGATCCAGCGTATTACATTGACTACATGTTCTAAACAAATGAAAAAAATCATAGGGATTATGCCCACTTTGGCGAAGGAAGGCTGCTCCTAATCTGTATGAGGCGAAAAGGGACCATACATTTTTATTCAGAAGAAGGTCCAAACACCACTGGTGGTCATACCGATCCTCTGAATGTAAACGATTATTTACCTTTCCTGTCATAAATCGCTTATTTCTCCTTCGGCAATAGAGAACAGCAAGCGTTTTATTCCAGTCAAATGAGTGGGTCTTCATGAGTTTTGCGAGGAATGATGATAGTGGAATAAAGACGATGTTTACTTATAAACTCCAGTTAGGAGTCTATGACTCGATAATCACGATATTGAACGTGAATGCGCCCGGAACTTATCGGTTGGAGCCATCATCTGTGTTGACATGGGGTGGAAGAGATCAAGCATACATTTATTGCGCTTGCACCATGCAATATGTGAGATTCTATGTGAATTATGCTCCGGAGACCCAGGATCAAATGGTTAATTTAGCTCTCATGAACCCGCAGAGTAATTTCAATCATTAATGAGCTTCTTTAACTTTCATTTTGAACTCTCTCTCTATCCCAAAGGTACTCTTTATCACTTCTATTTCGCCTCAGATCCGATGACAGATAACAATCAAACGTTTATTGTCTCTGGAAGAACGAACATTACACAATCGCTTACAGTCGGCTTCTCAGGTAATTTAACTCACCGCTTCATTTAATATTTGTTCTTTCTGATCATAAGGAACTTATTCTGGGAGCGGGCCACAGGACGTCAGTTTTGGACCTTATAACTCGATTAAGTGTCGATCGAGCCAACTAGCAACGTATCGGGTTAACACGACTATACCACAAAATGGCCTTATTGTAGCAATGGATTTCTATCCATATTCAGCA
>ENA-UOTZ01001122-UOTZ01001122.1-compost-metagenome-genome-assembly--contig:-NODE-1122-length-19920-cov-6.430681_pt1 | contig 19920 bp, 12 predicted proteins | sample MGYA00238144_ERZ746983 | MGnify/ENA primary metagenome ERZ746983 (study PRJEB28759, sample SAMN06268863) | compost metagenome | isolation source: single cell | place: USA: California, Emeryville, Joint... | reverse complement strand
TTCACCGAAACAACAAGATTCCCTTTTTCTTGTGTATCAACATGTCGAAACCAGTCAATATGATAGGAGTTTTTTTGCGTTCCAATGCTTTCTCGAAATTTAATATCTAGCGAGGTTAAAAAGTTTGCTCTGTCCTCTTCAATCAATCTTTCATCTTTAGAAGTAATTGGTTCCCACTCAAAAGAAAGTCCCACATATCCTTTCTGAGTAAATTTAATCGCATTACTCACAAGATTTATAATGACCTGTGCTATTCTCTCTCGGTCAAATACTATACTTTTTGGAAAAGACGGTGAAATATTTAACTTATATCTCAGACCGTTTCCTCGAACTAGATCCTTGCATAGTAACGAAATTTCTCCAATGAACTTTCTCATTTCAATTGAAGCGGGTGTCAGATGTAGGTTGGAAGCTGAGTTGTGAGATTTTCTTGAATCAATGATAGTCGTGAGTATACTCTTGAGAATTTGAGCACAAACCATGGCTTTGTCAATGAATTTTTTTACATCTGGCTGCAAGTTCATTTCAACGAGGAAATACAAGTTTCCGAGTATTCCGTTCAGAGGATTTCGAGTCTCATGAGAAAAACTGAGGATGAAAGTGTCACGGTCTTCAAGGGCTTTTTGTAAGTCTTCGTTCGACTGCTTGAGACAAATATTCTGTTCGGCCACAATCGCTTGAAGCTTTTGCAGCTTGCTTATCAATTTTTCCGAATAGTGAAGTCTTATCATTGCTAAGAAACCAATAATGTACATGTATCGCAGCAGCATACTTGAACTATTTTGAACCGCTTGAGTTAACTCCTCGCGAGTGGCAGTTTGAACAAAAGCTTCGAGCTTATTTGAAAAATAGAAGGCAGAGCCACCAATATTGAAAAGAACATTGACTAGCATGACTCGCTTCGAGACTCGAAGGCTAAATAGAAGAGTCATTCCCACAAATGGAATGAAATACCCTTGAAGAGTACCATGCTTCCAAGTTAGAAACGAGAAAATGTGTGTTGCAATTGTGAAGAATATCCTTATTGGATCGTGAAGCCTTAACTTGAGCACCGTAATCACGAAGATATTAGCAATGACTGTGGTAATTATCTCTCCAGGGACCACATTTCCAGCAAACAAGCCAATCAAGATCGTTGGAAGTCTGATCATAAATCCATAAATGAAGAAATAGCTCTGGTACTTCATTTCTAAACCAGCCACCTGTCCCTTCAGATGAGCTGGAGGTCTGGCCATGGGTTTAATGATATTCTTGTGAAACCAAGTCAACATTTGCTTCACTTGAGAAAACTTAGAATTCGATCTTGAGTTTTTATTTGGAATAAAATCGCTTAATGTGCTCTTGCAAAGACTATATACAGAAAAATGAAACTCTGATTGCATACTGATATCGGATGGTTCCGATAACATACCAGAGTAATTCGTCAGACTTAGAGTGATTTAGAAGGTTGAGCACAACAAATTGGTGAGTGGAAGTGCTCATTTCAGACGAAATATCATTTGAAGAAGCACAAAATCGCAGTTTGTTATCGTTGTAGAGAGCCCATTTTCCCCATTTCCTGCATCTGCTTTCATAGTTATCTTGAGATCAGTTAGTGAGTGATCATTTAACATGAGAACAGCTTAATTAAATTTCAGCTTTGTATCAAGTCAAAATTTAATATCAAAGTTATATTGTTGGTTTAATAATTGATTTTCCGAACTGAAAATTAAATAAACATTCTCTGCACCGATTTAGTCCAAGAATTTTTCACATTGGGAATAACAATCTGTGGGATGACCACTTTTCGCTTGACTTCGATTTATAAATTAGTATGCTGTCATTTTTCTTAGGAATTTTATTCAAAGGAAAAATTATAGTGTTTTTTGTTCTCATTGAAGGTCGTTAGACCTAACACTCAGTTTCATTCTGCAATTACAATTATTTATCCCTTGCATAGTGACATTTCAAAAGAAGCAAATGGCACCAAGTTCTCAAAAACAAAATATTATGATTCACATCATACAATTTCGAGAACGATGGCATATTCTTAAATTAACAATGAAAAGTAGATCGAATTATGATGTACAATGTTACTTACAAAAGCAGCAGAGCAATACTTTTTCGATGATGATGATAGAGTTGAGATGTTGCATTGAAAATTCTTTCATTTCAGAGTAAGAAAGATTTTGAATATCTTATTTATTTGATAGAAATAAAATTAAGAAACTTATTAGAGTTTCTTAACGTTTTGCAATCCAAGCTTGGGTATTTTGATTCGAGTTTGTCTTTCAGGGTGCTTTATCTCTTTAAATAAAATAAATCACTTGCGTCCAACGAATCTATGGAGATGCCGCTATTCCTAAGCTTTCACACCGATATTATTTTACTAAGATCGAGTAATGTTAAACTTGTCCATGTTTCATTCTTGCCTAACACTCGGAATTAGTCAAAAACAGCTCATGGACCTACCTCAAAACTCTCAAATTATATGAAAATACAATTCAATTGATTTCTCGAGAAACCAAGCGATTCAAGATTTGGAAATTTATACTCTACTAAAGCCACTGCACACCCTTGTCGCCAATCTGGAAATTGCTCAGATCTAAGGATTTCATTTTAATAGAGATATTATCATTGTTTTGTAAGTGATTTTTCGAATATGCGATACGATTTTTCAGTTGGTAGTAGCGATCATTTCGCCGGTTTTTACTTTCCCAGCGTACAATCTGACTAAGAATAAAGGGATTATAGCGAGTGGGAAGGCATAAATGAAGAAATAGTTTAGATATTTGAATTCGTAGCTTTCTACTTTTCCTTTCAAATGAGTAGGTGGTCTGGCGAGAGGTTTAACGATTGCTTTATGAAGCCAATGCAGCATTTGCTTGTGTTAATTTCAGCAAATTGTGCTCTTAAGAAGTGAACGAGAGATATCTCTCATTCTAAGGCCGACTGCTGGGAGATGAAATTTAAGTCAAGTTAAAGAGCGTCTTGCATTTCAAACCAATTAAGTCCCTCTTTGCTTAATTATTCTCATCCTACGGCTAGATGATATTCAAATATCTAACACCCCTCCAAGCTTAAGAAATAAATCTGAGCACATTGTGAGAGAAAAACGCGGATCTACTATCAATGAATTGACCTCGTCTTTGGATGAGATGAGTGTTTCAATTGGAAGAGCATCTAATAGAGGTCATCAGAAAAATCAGATTCAAAGTGAGATTTTACTAATCTTAGTTTGTCTACGAATTGGAGCTCGGTTTCTTGCTTTCAATGGAGATCAAAGTGTCTCCTTGGACTTTCAGGATGAGAGCTATGATAAGCACCTTATTAGATTGTTTTACAATGAATCAACTTATATCAACATGAGTTTTTATTTATGACAAACAACCACTTTATATTCAGCAGCTCAACTTACAAATCAAGGATTTCGCAAACAACCTCCCATCATTTGGAGAATGATATAAATTTTCAAGATCACATTCTATCCACTATCTTTTCTCTATTAATAATATGAATCCCCTTTTTGAGGTGAATGCTTAGAATTGAGCCGAGCAGCTTTTCTTCTCTCCTTCTGAATCGTGCTGACTGGTTTCTTCTTTCCATTCGCACGTGCCTTCTTTGATCTTCCAGCTTTGCCTCCCAGTATAAAATCATCATCTACTGTATGCAGCACATAAGACTCGTCGCTCACGTCCGAATCTTGATCATCATCAATATTCTCCCCTTCGGAGAAATATCCATTTTGAGGGAGGTCTTCTTCCTCGTAATAATCATCATGAAATTCATCATCGCTATAATAGCTGTACTCCAGATTCATTTCAGAACCCACAAGTGAGTCTCGTTTCACCTCATCAATCCAGAAATCTTGATCAACAATCGCCCCTGGTTCTATTTTCTTCTCTTCTTCTAAATAAGAGGGCGGAGTTGCTCTTATCTCACTTATCTCTTTCTGTACGCCTAGCAGAGGCTCTAACTTTTCTTTCAGTTTTCCATGGAACTCCGAATTGCCTTTTCCTTCATTAAAGCTCACGTTTAAATGTTCCTTAGGGAAAATAATGTTCTCTCCACCATTGCTAACTCTGCTCACTTGCTTAGACGGTCCTTCTAGAGTAAAATTCGATAGATCGTCGAGATTATCAGTCTGGGTTGCTTGAGCCTTATCGTCTTTCTGACTCAAAAGGTTACTAAGATTCTGAAACGATTCCGCTCGAGATAAGCCTCCTCCGATTTTCGCCGGCAAGATGTTTTCATGCTCCGTGGATAATAGACTATGAGAGCTCAATTTCTTTGATAACCGCGTGCTGTATAATCTTGAATCGCTGGAAGTATCCTTTCTCAAATGGATCGTTTGGAGGCTCTGTTCTTTGAAATGCGAAAGCCTGTTGCTCTCAGAGTTCATGATTTCAATGTATTTTGGATCGATCTCAATGACATTATCGTCCACCTTAACGTTCTTCTCCTTGAGCTCATCGATTAATCTTTTCGGATTTCCCTCAGCAAATTTTGCAACTGTGCTGTATCTTTGTATCGTTGAGGCAGTAATACTTTTAAAATCGCCTTTTTTCTCTAAAGACGCTGCTATATAAGCCAATTCTTCGTCCTCCATAGGCTTCAGCTCTCGCAGCACAGGTTGGTATTTGCTTTCAATCTGGTTTTGGCGAAGCTCATATCGCTGCTTCGCGTTCTTCGCAAAACTTTGGCTTTTCAGACTCGTGACGAACAGCAGCACTTTAATCTTGCATTCTCGTAGGGAGTTGAAGATGGTTTCAGGGAATTCGATTCCTTCAGTGTAAAACACTTCGAAATCATCGAAAATTATCAGCATTTTCTTCCCCCTAAAAAAGCCTTTAAGACTGTCCTCTATCTTTGATCCAAAGATGTCCAGCATCATCTCTTTCAGTGAGTAGTCATTTTCTATCAATTTAAGCGGGAAATAAAACACGCCATCAGGGAAGAGGTCTCGGAGCTGAGCAAATCTTCCTAATTCGAACGCAAAAGCTGTTTTTCCCACGCCAGCGTCGCCTTCGACCTTTACAATATTAAAGGAGTGCAGTAACTTGAAAACCGAGTTGATATCCTGCTTACGGCCTGTGAAAGGCAGCACGCCCTCTGGGATATTCGTCGGGAGTCGTTTTCGGCTCAAATCTTGAATATTTCCATCACGGAGTTTGTATTTATTAGCTCCGTAGAGCTTATCGCTGTCATCATAATGAGAAAGCAGGATCGGTCCAGGGCCCAAGATGCTTTTGACCGTCTCACTGTTTTCCGACTCGAAAAATTCTTCAGAGACTGAATCAAACATATTCTGAGCCGCATAGACATAGGACTCGCGTACGGAGAACTGTTCGAGTAGTTTCCCGAGGAAAACCATGGTAAACTTCTTTTCACAGAAATCTTCGTAGGCTTTGAAAATAAAATCGATGTTTCTCTCATGAAATTCGAAATAGACAACATAAGGGATTTTGAGCGTATTCGAGCAATATGCAGCCGTTTTTGCGTCGTTTTTCGCTGCTAGAATCAAAAGATCAAGCGATTTGACTGTGGAATCACTGCCGCTTAGGGAGTTTTGAGGAGGGCTCCAGGGAGTGAGCTTTGGAGATTCTAGTCGCACTTTGAATATTTTTTGGAGATCGAAGTTAGTGATGGTCTCCGCGCGACCAACAGCATCCTCAGCCATGATACCTTCAGCCGTAATGTTCTGGTAGTGGAGATACATAATTCTGCAGCCTTCTCTAAGCGCTTCTACGAAATTAGTTCTCGTGAATCTTTCAAATTTGACGTAAATCTCCTTTCCCTTTTTACCAAGAGATTCCATGAGGTCTTTCTTGAAGGAAGTCGGAGTTTTTGTAGGATACCCAACTGGTTTAGTTTCCAAAACGGTCTCGGTGTTCTCTTGTTGCTGTCTCGTCTCGATGACGATCGGGTCTGCTTCGAGGAACAGCATGACGTTACAGTACTCTCTGATTATTTCTTTGTTGATGAGTTCAACGAGACTGTTTATTTTCTTCTGTAGTTTTTTGTTATTCATCTATTCAGTTGAAGCGCGTCATTTCGTGAGGAGTAAGTAATTTACATATTTTGCCATAGAAAGCGCATGGGAACCGAGATATTCATTCTTTATTTTCGTCAAGTATTGACTAACTTCCAATACTTTTTTCCTCTCTCTGATTGCGTCGTATTTCATTTGACTATATTAATTCAGAAAATTATTTGGTTAAATAGATTGAAAGATTGGCCTTTACTGGAGGAGCATTCGAGCGTATTGGCATCTCGCAGAAATTTGAAGCTGCTCTTGCCCTTTGCGGCGAATCAATTTAATGGCTGCTTTGATTTGCTCTTGGATTTCAGCATCAATTCCCATGCTTTTATTAGGATTCTTCAGGGTCAATTTACAAATCATAATCGCGACTTTGCACCGCTCAGTTTGGAAATCTGGACCTAACTTGGAGACTATATCGTACGTGTTCTTAAACATCGTGAGGATCTCCTGCGGCTTTTTTTTATGGTCTAAGAGCATCTTATTCTGGATGAAAAATCCAGGCTTTCTTTCTTTATTGGCCATGTATGCCTCAGTAAAGGCGATATAGTAGCTCAGTGTCTTATATAACTCACCATCAAGACTCTGAATATGAAGCTTTAGATGATGCAATTCGTGGTATACGTCATCTAAAGGCGTTCTTTTCTCCTTTCGTAGATGGAAGCAGAGTGATATCTGAAACAGGTGCAGTTTTGCACGAAGAAGCGAAAGTTTCGAAATTTGATGATCCAATTTATTGCTGATCGTCAAGCCCTGAAGGCAAAAATCCTTAGCCTGAGACTCTGTTGTATTTCCAGCAATAATCTTGTAGACTGTAGGAATCGCGAGGCAAGCGACTTCCAATGCATCAGCGAGCTCCTCACGGTCATGGCTGTTTTGCATATTTTCCATAATGTGAGTGATAGCCTCTGAATTCAAACAGGCTCGGAAGTTATCGCTGTGCGAGTCTAATATTTTCCGGATTTCGGCCACTCCGAGACCTTTCGCATTAGTCTTCTGCTCATCAATGTAGATATATGCTGCCCTTGGCTTAATCCATTTGCTGAAAAATGTATTTTTATCGTCGAATTTCCAAATCCCATGGTCGCTAATTGAGCTGTATTCAATAATGCTTTCTTGACAGTAAGAAATCTCCTTCAGATATTTGATTACTGATAAAGCGAGTAAAGCCATGTACTCCAACCGTTGGAGACTTTGTTTGACTGTTTCTTGCTTCAGCTCATTGGTAATAAATTCATGTAGGAAGTCAGCAACTTTATAATGGAGAGTTTCCTTATTGGCGTCCTTTGTGATGTTAATCCAAGCATAATTGCCAGGCAGAAGTTCTTGAGACTCCTCATGAGGCTTTTCTGTGATTTCCTTTGAATCTTCAAAATTTTGGTTAGTTTTTTCAGAGCTCGGGCTAGAAGTGTTCTCAATGAGCTTCTTTATCAGCACTTTCCAGTTTTTCGGGATCATCTCTTCTTGCGAAAGTTGCTCCATGTCATGGGTTGAAAGACCCGCTGGAAAAAGTCCCAAAAAGAGGATGAGTTGATAGCACTCTTCGTTTTCTTTGCTTATACTCCTAGAATAAGTTAGAAAGTTTAACAATCTATTTTTTTCGTAAGAATGAAAATTACTCTAATGCAATTTTGATCTCGCTATTTGTATTCGTCTCTGATTCCAAGAGTTTCTTGTCTTCGAGGTATTTATCTCCGAAAAAATCCACCGATTCTCCGGATTCAAAGTTTTGGGACATGCACCATATCATTGGAGGAGTCAATTTCGCTTTCATAAACAGCGGTTTTTGGGCAAGCTTATCGAGGAATCTGTCATAGTTCTTCATCTTTTTATATGTCAATTTTAAAAACATTTTTGCTGCGTCCCTGGGAGAAAGGTACCCAACCTCCATCTTCTGCTCGTTGATTCCCAGTTCGCAGCGGCTTTTCGTAATTATCGCAAATTTCACATATTTCGTTGCTGACTTAACCTTTTTTAGTATCTCAACAAAATCCTGCTTACAACTATTGATAACTGAATCGCAATTCTCAAAAATCAGCAAAATTTTGCTGTTTTTCATCGAATCGCAGACCCTTTCGATATGGCTAAACCCAGGGAATTCTTTCAACAAACACGCGTAGAAATTGTCTATTGTTGACACTTTCTCCAGTTTAAGGCTCACGATCTTATCAGTAAAATATCGTCTTTCATAGAGATATCTCGCCATTTGGTGCACCAAAGTCCTCTTTCCAACACCAGAACTTCCATAAACATGGACAAACCTCTGATTTTCATCGGTCATATAGCGGTGAAGTTTAAAGAGCTCACAGTTCCTGCCTGATATACGTTTGGCGAGGTTCTGACCTATAGTACTAAAAGGATTATTATCCTTAACTCTTCCAGGGAGTTTATGACGAAATAGCGCGATTTGTTCATCATTGGGATTGTTTGATAGAAGAATGAATTTGAGTGTTTCGTCATGAGGCAGTTCCGGACGGCAGCAGCACACACTAATATTATCGTTAGAATCAGGATCTCGGTCGATCTCGAGATCGATGAGGACACCTCTGGCCCATGCGCAGGCACTATCATGAATATATTCGTGTTTCCTTAGACACTTGCAAGACAATGCGTGAAAATTGTCATGGGCTTTTTGCGGCTCTGCTGAATGTAACTCGTCGTGCCAATAGCAGCCTTCCTTATGAGAATGGGCACAGCAGCAAATCTGGCAGTCTTTTGAGCTCGCGGCAGTTCTTGCGATTTCAAAGGCCTCCCTTATAGTCTTCCCATCAGACAATTGATCGTAGAAGTGATGGGAGAAATTCGTGGCTACATCATCGAGGATTCCATACGCGGACTGAACTGCAATTACACAAGGGACTCCAGCGTTTAGAAACACTCTTGCAACCTCCTCAGAGTGACAAGCGTTGACAAACACCAGCTGAATCATGCACCCAATGCTGTTTAGAATGCCCTTTAATTCACTTGAGTAAAATTCATAGAGCTCGGCATTTTTTGTCTCGAAACATAAATAATACTCATTTCTTTGCTTGTTGTGATCTCCATGGCAAATGATATGGAGGATATCGGGCTTTTTGGCCACTAAGCTCACCAATTTTTGACGAGTAGCGTTATCAATGAACACGCTGAAATCCTTCTTCTTTGCTCGCAAGGTTTCGAGGATATTTGAGCACTCTCCTTCGAAATCAACAGGATCTTTTAAAACGGGGTGGACTGCTAGCCCTTTTTGGATCCATAATGGCTCGGAATAAACGAACGCTATATCAATATGAGTATCTGTTGCATGTTGGTCTTCTCTTATCACTGCCATTGGGCTGGAAATGCTCTTTCTAGGGTCTGATTGACTAATTGCCTTGCTTACATACTCTAAGGGACCCATAGAGTTGCTATGCTTTAGCGTGTCTGTTGTTGAATTTGACAGGCGAGTAGCCACCTGGTTTGAACTTTGGAGAAGCTGTTTAATCTCATCACGGAAAAGTTTATGCTCATACTCCATGTTTTCAATCTTTTGCTTAAGAGCTTCTATTTCCTTGCGACTCTTTTCACCTTCGTGGGTGAGCTCATCGAGTTTTTTCTTATTGTTAGTATTCCTAGCTTTCAGCCAAAAAAATTCTTCAATGACTTGGTTTTCATTCGGGTCAAATTGCATTTTGAAGTTTTCTCCGACTTGGTTGAATACACTGGACTTTGGATTTCGTATTCGGATTGAGTCTTTGTAAAAATGTGCTCCATCTTCTTCGAAAATAGTGACTAAATCATCTTTGGTGAGCACATATTCTTTAGATTCGATGAATTTGCTCAATTTCTCTGGGTCTACCTGATGAATGCGATCGATCTGCAATGCTTTTGAATATTCGCTGGTTTCGGCATAGATATACTCAAATATCACTTTGCATGTCATGATATGGAATGGTAATGGGGTGAGCCACTTTTGGTGTTAAATTAATTCTCTAGTTTTTATTAAGTGTATTGCAAATCCGTCAGCATAAGTGCTGATACATAATAATACTCAAAGTTAGCCTATAAATACTGGATCTCTTAGAAAAGAGGGTAATGAGTCCTCATTTTGCAGAGATTTAGCTCATTAAGAGAATTCACGTCCCAACTGAGCTTCCGATAGTTTCATGATGAAGCTACTCAGCAATAATTATCTATGCTTCAGTGTGAAATACAAGGATATTGAATAGAACAAACCGAGAGTCTGAGAAAAATAATTGGGAGAGTTTGAAACTCTCATTAGTTCTTCGAAACCAATGCGTACTAATAAAATTGACTAGATCAGACGTAGTAAAAATTGAGGAAAAGGATTGAATTAATCAACTTTGTTGAATAATAGCAACCTTGTAAAGCGAATATATAACTTCCGCATGAGAGTAAGAAGCTCAAAATTATTTTAAACCTTACAACTAAAGCAGATAAATTAATTCTGTGCTCACACTGCTTGATTTAATTCTTTGAACTTGTAAGCCTTCATCAATCTTTTAATTTGCATAGCCTTTTTCAAGTAACATACAAACAGAATAACTGCAATTGATCCCAACACCGCGCCTCCGATAATCACCCCTATCTTTGTACCAGTAGACAGTCCAGATGAGTTTGCTATTTGACTGTTCATTGAATAATCGGAACAGTCCATGCAAGCTTTATTATTGTTATTATTGAAGTCACAATCGGAGCAGCTTGTGCAAGTATTATTTACTGATTCTCGATAATATCCATCTGGACAAGAAGTTGCACAGAGTCCTACAGTAACACCTCCTACAGTGGAAAACGAATTAGGCTGCATGTAGTATCCAGGACGACATGAGACACATTTATCACTTCCAGTTTCAGTACATTCAAGGCATTCAATGGAGCACATGGTGCAAATATTTCCCAGTGGATTGGCCCAATACCAATACTGAGGGCAAGTACTCGCGCATGACGAGCCAGTCGGTTGAAGATAGTAACCGTTGGTGCAAGAAGAGCATTCATCGCTGCTGCCTCCTGTACATGACTTACAGGCTTTATGGCAAGCAAGACAAGTATTATTAGGAGTGTAGAGATAATATCCAGAAGAGCAAGAAGTCGTACATGTACTTGGGGGTTGAAGCACGAATCCAGGAGAGCAGGATATGCATTCAGTGTTCGTGAAACCGGTACAACTGAGACATTCATGAGCACAAGGAGAGGCGATATTTCCGATATTATTTAAGAAATATCCTGTTGCAGGACCGGTTGTTGAGCAAGTTGTTGATGATGGAAGAAGGTAATACCCATCATTGCAAGAGAAGCATTCATCTTTGGTTGGTCCTGAACATGTCTTGCAGCTGGAATCACATGGATCACAGGTGAGAGCGAGATTATTTTTGTAGTATCCGGCTGGACATGCGATTTGACAGGAGTTGGAAGAATCTAAGAAGTATCCTGGACTACAAGCAGTACAAACTGAGGTTGACGTGCAACTTGAGCACTGCGGTCTGCAAGGAGAACATAAATTTCTTTGGGAATCCTTCCAGAACCCCTGAGTTGGGCACGAAGACAAGCAAGTTGTCGAATCCGGTTGAAGATAATATCCTTCATTACAAGTCAAGCAGTGAGTATTGCTTGGCCCATTGCAGGTAATACAACTCGCATCACAAACTGCAATTGTGTTTGTGACTGTATCTCCATAGAAACCAGTAGGGATCCAAGTTTCGCAGGAGTTGGTGGCTGAGTGCCAGAAATATCCGCTATTGCAAGATGAACAATTGGAGTTTGAGGGTCCATTACAACTAGCGCATTCGAAGGCACAAGGCGAGCAAATATTTCTGGCGGGATCTGGCCAATATCCATTCGATGGACAGGAAGTGAGACAACGAGGAGAAGTCGGCTGAAGATAATAACCAGAATTGCAGGTAGAGCAGTAGCTTGCTGAATCACAAGTAGAGCAGCTCTCATCGCAACGTGCGCAAATTCTTCGCAGATAGCTCTTATAATACCCAACTGGACAAGTCGTCAGGCAGTTACTCTGACCCGGCTGAAGGAAGTACCCAAAAGCACATACTGTACAGTCAGAATTAGCGCTTGTACAACTGAAACATTGAGTCGCACAAGGCTGGCAACTACCACTGACAGTATCAGCCCATCCACCATACACACAAGTCTCCATACAGAGAGTTGAATTTAGTTGTAGAAAGTAACCTGGAGAGCAAGTAGCAGCATTAGCAGCAGCAGCGAAGAGATATATAAGGCTGGTAAACAAAATGCGAGCTTTTGGCATGGGTGACAGTTTTAATTTGGAAGATTATATTAGAGGTTCATCGCCAGAGATTATAAAAAATATATTGTCAGCGAAGTAATTGTTTTACTCAAGAAAAATTATTAAATATCAGAGGATTGTAGAATCAATGATATAATTCCGCTTTAAAATCATGAGAAATAGAAAATGCATGCAGTTATTGCCTTCTGAGCTTTTCCTAGCTTTTCACGGTATGTGCATCAATATCAAAAGACCTTAGAATACGAAAGCATGGAAATTCCACATTTCAGAACAAGCATGAGAAGGATTTAAAATATTGAAATAGAAGAGTTTTGAAATAATTTTTTTCCCAGGTAATTGAGAGTAGGATTTTAAAAATCTTTGGAAAATGAAAAAAGACATAGTTGACAGCCGCCATACGCAAAATTTTAGAGTAGCATCATGCTGCAAGAGCTAACTCTTCTCAAGCTATCTAGCAAAAATATCTCTACGGATTCTGATTCGGGAATGATAGGAAGCGCGAAACCGATTTATGATGAACTATAGCAACGCTCAATGATTGAAGCGAACTACAATGTTAACAAACCTTCAGTCATGAATTTTATTTGGATTAAGATCTCATGTAGTTCAGTACATGTTTTCCACAAGAGGAACACATTTATCATCGTGGTAAGAAGCTTCTAAACACTCAAATGTCAAAAATCAAAATTGTTTTTCCAAAGCTAACTACCTTTCTCTGAGTCTTGATAAACCGAGATTAAAGCTGCGATTTGAATGCTCTAATTTTAGAATTGTCAAGAGTCTGACATAATTACCCTCCTTCCAGGTTCTTATCGGGAAAACTACAATTATTTACGTTTTTTCAGGCCTGTAGTATCAAAGAAGCTCTGGAGAACTCTAATGTGTCATTTTCTACATTGACATGAGGGGAAAAAAACTCATGTATTGACTGCGCTACTCCAAAACATTTCCAAGAAAGCTTTGGATGTTGAATAAAAGTTTAATAGTGCTTGAGACTCACTTGAGTCAGCAGCACAAAGATGCATGAACTTATCTATTTATTCGCATCAATTGCTACGTGAGTGAGAGAACCAATTTTTATTTGGCAACTAAGATTCGTTGGACGAAAGTAACTTACTTTTATTTAAAAAGTTAAGCAGCCTAAAATACAAACTCAAAATACCCGAGCTTGGATTGCAAAACGTTAAGAAACTCAAATAAGTTTATTAATTTTTATTTCTATCAAATAAAGAAGAGATTCAAATTCTTTCTAACTCTGGAATGAAATAAATTTATTAAGGATTTTCAATACAACATCTAAACCCCATAATCATCATCATAGAAAAATCATCGCTCTGCTGTTTTTGAAATTGCACGATGTATATCATAATTCTATATATTTTTTGGGAACTCGGTGCCACTTGCTCCTTTAGAAATGTTACTATGCAAGGGATAAATAATTGTGATTGCAAAATGAAACGCATTGTTGGGGCTAACTACCTTCAATGAGCGAAAAACATTATAATTTTTCCTTTGAATAGGAAGTTCTATCCCAATTTTAAAGAATTTTGAGCGAGATCGGTGCAGAGAGAGTTCATCTAATTCCCAGTTCGTGAAACCAATTCTAATTAATCCGACAATAAAATGCCAATATTGCTATTTCGGTTTAATGCGAAGCTGAAACTTAATTCAGCTATCTACATTGTAAATGATCACTGCCTTATTTCGAGGTAGCCATGAGAGTAGAAACAGAAAATGGGTTGTCTATCATCTTAACAAACTGCGATTTTGTGCTTCTTCTTAATCAAATGATATTTCGTCGGGCTAAGAGGATATTGGATCTGAAAATTTAATCCTACAATTAAAGGTTCAGGATACTACGATGTCATTATAATGGACCTTGAAATGTCAATTATGAATGGAAAAGAAGCCATCAAATGGATCAGAAACTGGGAAGCGAAAGATGGTAAAGAATCAAGCAAGATCATAATCATTAGTGGAAATGCTGTAGAGAAAGAAATTCAAACTTGCACGGACAAAAATGGACCTTATAGGGCTGTTGCTTTCATGACAAAACCTTGCGATTATAATGGACTCGCCAAAATGCTCAGCAAGCTTGGTATAAGATCTGACACGAGGAAGTCTCTCAACGATACTGAGAAGGAGAAGAAAAAGAAGAAGAAGATCTTCTTTGCTGATGATGAATACATCATCATCGATATCATGAAAAATTTTGCATCGATGCTCAATGTCGAAGTGTTGGTTGCGAAGAATGGAAAAGAAGCTGTGGAAGTCTTTGAGAAACATAGTTCTGATAATGGCGCTCTCTTTTTGGATGATAAAATGCCGCAGATGACTGGCTTGGAAGCCTGTAAGGAAATCAAGAAGGTGATGAACAACAGCAATGCTCAGGATATACCAATTTATCTAGTCAGCGACAAATATGATCCTTTACCGCCATGTTTTACACGAGGCTTAGTCAAACCGTTTGAATTCAAAAATATTGAAGGGATCACTCGTAGAATCAATCTTACAATGTAAATTTTGAGCCACCTTGCAGAATAGCAGAAAATAGCCCTTATTCTGTATGTCAGTTATGAATTAAGATGAACTCACGTTGAGATTCGTCAACTCTTCCATATTTTACATCTAATTAATTTTCTAAAATACGATCATACATAATTTGATTTATACTTCTTGTAAAGTGGCCCCTGGATTTTATATTCCAGAATAAGACCTTTGTACTCGCAACACTCTTGCAAAAATCTATATTGATACAAACGAGGACCTGCTAACTTCAGAGCTAGGATCATAAAGAACAGTCGGCACGAGGTTATGTTCTTGTAACAACTGAGAAACGACTTTCTGCTGCTGGGCCATTTCTTAATAATAATAAACTGACTTAGCTAAAGTGGATAAAACCATAAAGCATACCCACCACGCTTTGGCTTAGGCTGACTATGTCGAAAACAACTCATTCGATTTTCAATTCTTTCTAGATCAGTCAGTAATATATCGGTTTCAAACTTATAGACGTAAAATAATGCTTCTTACAACTGCGTTAAACCTACGTTAATAAGATTAAATTTGCAAGCGCAGCTGAAAACCGAAAAATGAAAGCAGAAAATCAGGCTCTCAGAGGATTCGATGCGATTATTGGAGGCTACCTTGGAGGTATCTAAACGTCTGACTTGCTATTTAGAATCTCTTATAAAAATTTCCAATAGGCATTTCCTCTATTTTAATTGGCTCTCCTCTTGACGTGATCAAAATTCGTCTTCAAGTGCAGTCATCCCACAGCTCGGCCTACTCAGGACCATTTGATTGCGCGAAAAAAATCCTTTCTCAAGAAGGATTTTTCGCTTTCTACCGCGGTAGCTGCTCTTTGATTAAACAACAACCCTTAGCTATTATTCTCAGGCGCAATCTTTCCTATAATGTCAGTAGGTTTTATGATGTCAGCCAACGTGAATTTATTCTCTACATACAAAAGTATCCTTCCCGTAATCAGCATTATTGGAAAAGTTTATTTAATTTTCGATGCTAGAAACTAACAGGCCATCGAAAGTCTCATTCTATCCATGATTTCCTCAGTGGAGGCCTCGCAGGAGCTACTACTTCTGTCATAAGTACACCTTTTGACCATTTAAAGGTCCGAATGCAGGTGATTAACTTTTCCGTTGTCCGCTAAAATCAAACCGTTTTTAAAGACTCAAATCGGGTCAGTAGCTAGCGTCTCAAATTCAGTTACCTGTTTTAAAGAGATTGCGCTTAGATATGGACTGAGAGGGGTTTATACAGGTTTGACCGTCACTGTGATGAGGAATTTTATCGGTTACGGTACCTATTAACGCATTAAGTGATAAAGTAATAACTAATGTCAGCATGTTCATTCGGCGGATACGAGCAGATAAAAAATAATATCTTTCAGGGCAGTCAAGGTGGACTGCTTCAGCTGATTGTGTGTGGTTCTCTAGCTGGATCGCTTTTTTGGGTGTTTAGCTATCCATTTGATTCAATTAAATCCCTAATTCAGGCGGATAGCTTTGAAAAGCCTAAATACAAAGGTATTATTGACTGTTACGTTAAGACTGTAAAGCATGAAGGCCATCGAGTGCTATTTCGAGGCCTAACGCCTACTATACTTCGCAGCATGCCTACAACCGCAGGTTTTTGGGTCACATATGAATTTGTGCGAAGTGTCCTTAACAAGCCGTATAAGAAAATCTCTCCTATGAAAACTTAAATCACATTGATATAATGTTTTTTTCCATTAAGAGCTTACTGATAACAATACGATTCTCATGATACCAATTGTTAACTTTTTCTTATCATTATGAAATGCGTATGAAAAATCTTAAGTTTGATTCATTACTTCAAAGAATAGATGTTTGGAGGGTTTCACTTGCTTCTGGCTAGTAGTGGCATAAGCTCAATTGCCTTGTGATTCTGTTGAAATTAACTTCAATACAAGATTTTATTGAAAATGTTTTATCAAATTAAACTCAATGGGTTCATCATACTTTGCTTGCTCTTGACATTCATACCAAAGCTGTTCTCGGCGACATATGAGCTTGTCACAGTCATTGAATTATTCCGCCATGGCGCAAGGAGTCCTATTTCCAACGATCCTTGGAATGAATGGCCTTTGCAAGGAGAATTGACAGAAACAGGGCTCAAACAGCAATTTCTCATCGGAAAAAAGCTTCGAGACAGGTATGCGACGACCCTTCCTCAGATCTATGATCCAGAGCAGTTAATAGTCAAGTCCACAGGATTGAAAAGAACACAACAAAGCGCTGAAGCTCAGTTGATGGGTTTATTTTCAGACAATTATTGCAGTCTGAAAGGTACTTCAACGGAGCAATCTTGCCTTTCACATCAGCAAGGAGATCCTACTAACATGTTTAAAATAGAGATCCTTCCTTTAGAAGAAGACTATGTACTTCAGGGTTATTTTCCAACCACATGTCACATTACCTCTCAACTGAGGAACTTGCAAATGCTGAAATTATTTCATGATCATGAACTGCTCTCTCGATACGAAAAGTTGGTGGTGACAGCTGTTGAGCAGAGATGGATTCCTGAAACGAACCCGAGGACTGTTTCCGCGTATTTGGAAACAGCGAATTTGTTTGATACTATTATTGCTGCATATACTGAAGGGAAAAAGCTTCCTTTCGGTCCAGAAAGCACGCATTGGAAGGAACTGGAAGGGATGTTTGAATACTTTAGATTTTTCATTAATTTTGGGACCAAAACTCAAGTGCTGCTGAGCTCGATGAACTTTTTAAATCAAGTGGTCGAGCATATGACCGCTGCTTCAGCAGCAAGGCTCAATGGGACTAATTATCCTAAACTGGTATTGTATAGCGCGCATGATATGAATGTAGTTTCAGCTGCAGCCGCGCTTGGACTCATCTCAATGGATTGCTTATATAAAAAACACATCATGAAGCACTCCGATGCTAGCCCGTTCTGTTTTTATCCTGATTTTAGTTCCAATATGTTGTTTGAGCTTTGGCAAGACAAAGAAAATCTCTCAAGTCTTCATGTGAAACTATATTACAATGAGATAGAGGTAAAGTTGTGCCAGGACAAACCTTGCACGCTCAAAGCCTTTAGTGAGTTGATCAAAGAAGCCAACCAAGGAAAAACTCTGAGCGATTTCCTGGAGATTTGTCAGTCTAACAATGTACCAGATATTCTTTGAAATGGCTCTGTTTTCAGAAAGGAGTGATTGTTAAAGAGATTTGTTCAAAAGCAAATGAATGTCCATCCAAAGTTTAACGTTGGCTTGATTTATAATTTATGGTTACTGAGAAATCATGCATAAAATATATGTAGCAATAATGTAAAGGCGGGTGTGAGGGTTACAAAAGCGGACTCTCTCTTTTTGTTAATCGCTTTTGAAAGGGAACCAGATTCTGTTTGTTGATGATGAATTCATTTTCGCTGATATATTAAAAACTTTTACACATAGTTCATTTTTGAGGTGCTAATTGCTAAAATTGGAAGCAAAGCTGTTGAAGTATTTGAGAAGAGCAAAGTTGATATCGAAGATATCTTCTTCGATAACAAACCGCCTCTGATGACTGGGCTGGTGCTGGTCAATAGATCAAGCTGCGGATGAGCGAGATTGGACAAAGATACCTATATATCTAGTTAGTGAGATAAATTATGAGACTTTGCTAACTGGTTTTAGCCAGCCTTTCCTAAACCAACTGAATTTAGGAAATGTTGAAGAGATATCCAAGACTTTCTTAGAGGAGCAGGTTTTGTAGAACAAATAGATAAATGTGAGAGCTATCTAACTGCATGCTTCAATGTGCTTTAAAATTTGCGCAAACTCTATCATTTAACGACATTGAAATCTCTTTTCAAGAACGTCTATTTTAACTTTTCTCGTCGGATGTAAATTCAGCATGCACTAATTTACCACCAACCTTTATTAATTTGGAATAAATTAAATCTGAGAATCGTTATCGTGCTCTTAAAGAAATTCATTAAATTTAAAAAGTTATATACCCATACAACATTAAAAATTGAAGCTGGAATAAAACAAGCCCATGACAACCTGGATCCACGAAACGATAGTCAAACCCATTGCTAGGCCGCCGGCTCACCTGAAAGGAACACATGAAGGCTACGAAATGAAATATTTCAATTATTTCTTCATTTACAGCTTTACATTGGTCAGACTCCCGATGCTCTTGCTAAGTGCTTTCCTGGGAAACATAAGAATGGGAGAATTAATCGCAGTCGGGTTCTTTTTTGCTGGAGTCTTCACATTCATTGCGTTAAAGCTTCAAATTCTACTAAGATTATTTTTGATCATAATGACCTTCGTTGCGTCATTCCTGACCTGGTCTTATGGTTGTATAGAAGGCTATTTTATGCCTTTTGCTGCGTTGATGGTGCTGTTTAGCTTTCGGGCCCCCAAGATAGTGCTCGCTGTCAACTTCCTCTTGAACAGTGCAGTGGTGTATTTCTACCTGTCAAAAAAGCTGGAATCATTTGTTCAAAATGCTTCTCGAGAAGAGTTAACATTGGCAGTGCAGCATAGTTTGGGGTTGATGCTTCGAACTCTGTATCTTGTGTTCACTGTGACTCTTTGCCAACTTCATTACTACCATAAATTGGTGAATAAGCTGCTGAACCTGCAAAAAATCGTAGCAGAACAGAATATAGCTCTGAAGAAAACGAATGACGATCTGGAAAAAGCACTCGAAGATCGAGATACTTTTATCCTGAGCTTTTCTCATGAGACTCGGAATCCTTTGAATGGATTGCTTGGGAATCTATACATTCTCAACGAGATGCAATTGCAGCCAGAAGCTAAAAAATTTCTTGATAAGACGATGGTTTGCGCTCAAATTCTCAAGAATATTCTAACGACCATCATTGATTCCAGAAAATCTCAAAATTCAGCCTCCAATTTGCATCTAACACCCATTACCGTCGAAATGAGAAAATTTATTGAAGAAATTTCGGTACTGTGCAAGGATCTAGTCCAAGGCAACGGCCTAAGATACACGCTAAACATCTCTCCTTCATTTCCAAGAAATTTGGTGTTTGATCGGGAGAGAATGACTCAAGTGATCATCAATCTGGTGAGTAATGCGATTAAATTCACCCAAAAAGGGTTTGTTGCTCTCTCATTTGAATGGAAACCATCTAC
>ENA-UOTZ01001120-UOTZ01001120.1-compost-metagenome-genome-assembly--contig:-NODE-1120-length-19943-cov-6.023256_pt1 | contig 19943 bp, 19 predicted proteins | sample MGYA00238144_ERZ746983 | MGnify/ENA primary metagenome ERZ746983 (study PRJEB28759, sample SAMN06268863) | compost metagenome | isolation source: single cell | place: USA: California, Emeryville, Joint... | reverse complement strand
ATTTTCGGTTGGAGAGTCATGTGATTTCGACCCCATCTCTCTCTTCGAATCAATCAGATGATCAGGAAAATCAAGGACATGTCGTCATAACTCGAATCTTTCTTGAAGTACTCGCCGTTCCTCAACGTCCCAAATCGTGGTGTGTTTCCCTTGGTTACTATTGCATGACGACCTTCAGAGAGGAACATAGAAGGAATTTCGCTTACCCATTGTCTTTCCGAGTATAGACTCGCTTAGATGCATCAGCTGTCTCGGTTTTCCTGAGATTATGTTTGTTTGGGGATTGGGATCATAAAATTCGTTTTCTTTGTTCTCCTTAGAGCCGACAGGCGCGCTTTCGTTTCGAGGTCTCCTTGGGTTGACCTAAGATGCTGAGAAAATCAAGAAATGGAGTAGAAGTTACCACTTGGGGGTAGCCATTGGGTTGCTTGACGATACTTCTCTAAGAAATAGGATAAGGATTTGTCGCAGGAGGATGTTATACCATAGGTATTTGTTTGCGGGAAGCAAGAGGGTTCTTTTAGCTTAGTGACTTATGGAGTTTAATTTGGAATAAATTTCAAAATTTAACAACTATTTGTTCGTTGAGATATCATACTTCTTCTAATATTTGGAACAGTTTTCACAATTTGCAGAGGAAAATAATGAAGTGTGGATTGACTAATGTGACTGGTATGTGGCTGGTATGAGGCTCAACATAACGCAATCTAAGCTTTAGTGCCCGATGATGATGATATTATGATTATTAGGTGCATTAGCACAACTCCTAATTCGTTTTTAGGAAATAATTATCACGAGCAAAGAGTACTATTGCTTTAATGATAAAAGAGCTTTTTCTCGATTTTTATTTCAGCAAAAGCCTCAAGAGCAACTTAATTAGAATATACTCTACGGAAAGCAATCTACAGTGCAGAAACTAGCTAATATCTCCTCAAGTTATTTGAAATTCAAGGTTTGGGGTTGCTGCTGGAACTCGGATTGCTAGAAATGAAGCAACGAGGGCAAATACTAACTTTGTCATTTCTTTTTTCATAAATCTCATCGGATCTCAAAGATAGCTAGATCCACATGTAGTTCCAAGGGAATACTCTTTAGAACCGATGATGACAACTTCAGAAGGAATAGAATTTCCAAATGATTATTCACCGATGCATTAACGCCTTCGAAGAGAACCATTAAGTTCGGAAAAAGAGTTTTGAATAAGTAAAAACTTCGATAAGATCTCCGATTGAGCGAACTATTTCTGATTGGGCGAGAAATCTTCGATTAATTTTTTGATTTTTCCGATTTGTTCTACAATTCAGTGCATTTCAGTAATAATTTTTAATTCCGATTCCTTCGATTAAATTCCTCTCGTAAAATTTTCGAGTCTCATCCCGCCTGAACTCAAATGGAAAGGACTATGACTATGCCACGAAATGTCATATTTTCCTTAAGAGCACTAATTTCTCCCGCTTATCATCGAAACCGTGGTGATGGCAGCTCCAATGTAGTAAAAAAAAAAATGGGGTATTTGTTGGTATTCTCATTCATCAATTAATAGTCTCGAACATTTTTGAATGAATTAAAATATCCTCAATTGCAATGTTAAATCCAAAGCATTATTCCTACGAAGCCAAGAGCTGATAATCAAAATCTAATTAAGTTACCAATCATGTCCAGAGGATCCCTAGACTCCAAATTAGATGAGGCAAAAGTAGAGGCACCCACCAGGCAGGACAGCAAGCTGTCTCAAGTCGATGAAATGACCGATACTTCAAGAAACAGCTCGGTGATGATTGAGAAGAAAGAAAAAGAGCCCATTTCCATTTTAAAGAAAAGCAAACGTTATTCTGAAGAGGCACAGTTTCGACAACGGAAAGACAGCTATGGCGTTGATATCGAGCCTGACAGCAAGAAGCATCGGTTGTGGTATAAGGAATCAGCAAACCAGGTCTTGGAGGTCGAGAATTGGAAAGATTACAACAAAGATCATATTGATGGCTGCCCTTGTACTATTTTTTAACGAAGAACGCCATTGACATACGTTACAGTTTACAAAACAAAAACAGCATCTTGATGAAGAGATCTAAAAAGGAATGAGTTAAAGGGTGGAATTAATTATAATTAGAACAATGAATTATTTCAGTCGGAGTGAGAAGGTTGTCTTGATGTACCGACGAATGCATTTTTTCCGGCGACTTATGATGAGTTGGATCTTCTTCTTTGTTATATTTTTCATGACAGTTTGCATATGATACTTGCATCCTGTGAGAAAATTGTGATGTGAGGCATAATTCACTATAATCCTTTGTTTTTTGGTTGGAATGAACATAGATTAATGGTTACTTGCAATTTGTTGAGACTAGTATTGCGAATGGCATGCACCATCTGATATGATTATGGCTCTTGCTAGGAAAAAGAAGCGAAAGACTATTCACAATTAATGTTTCTCTTGAAATTTGAATGATACTTTCCCATTTGACTGTGTAGAAACGAAAATTATTTGTTGTATGCTGCAATCACAATACTGGGTTATTGCTAAGAAAGATCTTTCAAACACAATATTTCTTAGTTATTTTGCAAAAGTTTTAACGTTCAAAATTTCGAAGTTTTTTTATGAAGAGCCGCCTAGACGCAATTGTATCAGGCACGAAAAACGAAAAAGCAGCACGCTTTGACATGTCCCAAGAGAGAAATCGTCAAAACAAACGGACTAGTTTTAACGACGAAGCAGCGAATTCTCGAGACAGCACTCCAAAGACTCAAAAATCACAATATTCCTTCGCAAACCCCTCAAGACGCTCTTCGCGCCGCTTCTCGCCGGAAAGCACGGAAAACATCCCATACGATAGCAACTTGCCTAATGATTCTTATTCGCAAGATAGATCAAACCCCTATCGACGAGGTACCTCCTTTCCTAATATCATGAGTTCATAATTTCACTAATAACAGGAGGAAGTACCCAAAGCAAAGGAGGCGATCGTGACAGCGAGCAGATCCACAGTGCAACTGAATTCAAAGCTCTCTCAAAGGATCTTCAAATGTAAATGACAATATCAATAAGCCTTGACTTATCCATTGGTAATTCGCTAGGACGAAGAAAAGTTTGAATGAAAGCCAAGCGAAATACATCTCGTTGAACAAAGAACTCTCGAAATCTCAGCATGAGAACTCTGTGCTCCAGATGCAAATCAAACGACTCGAGGTGCCTCATCTCTCATAATGAATTATCCTTACGATTCTCCTGTGTATAGCTGAAATGCAAAGAATTAATGGATAAAGGGATTGAACAAGAAACGTCAAATAAGGAACTGTCTTACTTGAATAGCCAGCTGAAGAGGTATATTAAGAGAGGCGCGAGAGAAGCTCTAATGTATGAATAGTGAAATCGCCAGACTAACCTCGGAATCGAGGGAAGATCATATGAGAAAGCAGGAAGATTTCTTCAGTCTGAAGGAAGATTTCCTTAATGTTGAGAGAACTGCTGAGAAGAAGAAAAATAGGATCCTTAACAACATGCATAAACAAAAAGCGCTTCTTGGCTCACTTCAACGAGCGCTTGAGAGTGCCGATCCGAAGCTATACTCACGCTTATCTCAGAATTTTGAGTAAAATCATTGTTTTCAATCAGTTATTGACGGTTATTGTAGGAAACTAGACGTGAGTTTTAATAATGCTATTGAGATATTGCGTAACAAAAGCTTGGAACAAGAGCATGGAGCAGGTAATAAAATGGCATTTTATGTGCTCATTTGCTGTGAAAAGAATACGAAAAGGAAGTAGAATCATATATGGAGCTTAGCGAATGTATAATACGCTTGGAAGCTGAGAACTCTGAGCTGAAGAGCAGAATTACATCGCTTGAGAGTCAATTGATAAAGAATAAAAACAAGCATAAGGTAGCGTCATTGAAGAAGCAATTAAGCTAATTTCGCTCAGGAAACGATGGCGCAGTATCGAGACTCGGTGAATAAACTCCGTAGTAATACGAATATCTTGAGAGAGAAGATCAAAGAACTGCATGATGTGAGATTAGAAGAAAAAAAGGAAAGCCAGGAAAAAGTAAATTCTTTGATATTGAGGTTACTTAGAACATTTCCCCCTACAGATTGATGCCCTCGAGAAAAAGGTAAAAAGACTGAAGGATGAAAGCTCCAAGATAAAAGCTCTAAATGTTAAGTTAAACGAAAAAGTCGCTGAATATGAAGAGTCTTTAAAGCGAAACGAAGTAGCCTTTCTATTACCCATGGCTAGAATTAACTCTTTTCCCTCTCTCTCACAGCAAAAACTATTGAAGATCATCGAGGAGAACAAAGTCGTCCACGCGAAACTCCAAGCGTTTGAGCGATCATTCGAAACGCGAGAGAAAAACATTCAGAATTTCTATCGAACCAGCCTTGAAGGGACTCTACAAGCTAGAACAAGTCCTGGAAAGCCAATAAGACACACTGTCTCCAGCCAACAGAAAGTCAGAACCAGCAGTCAGAAGAAAGTCCGAATTTCACCTGATTTGATCGATTTCCCACGCAAATCGACGAATTCGTTCACTCAGCAGTCCGCCTCGAAGCAGATCAGCACTGATTTCGAGAGCAAACCTTCAAAGCTGGATGACTCTCGAAGCAGAATCAGCCTGAGTAACCCGCTGAACTTCAGCATGGAGCTGAAGCAAACAAGCAGCCAAAAGCCTCCTCATTATAAGTCAAATTTGCCTCTTTCACGGTCTCTCATCGAGCACAAGCCTCTAAACGGTCAAGACGATTCCGAAGATGATGACCCGTACTACATGAACCCTACAAAGATCAGCCATGAGAATATCTTGGCTGATATTTCATATCTGGGTGAGAGGGAATACCGAGCTGATGGTGATAACATTGCAACAAAAGCGGCAGATCATGAATTGTATGGTCAAGAGGGAATGCGTCGGTCTTATGGCGGCGAGGAGAGCATGCATAGGCCTCTTCGAGATTCAAGCGAGGAAGATTTGCATAATTCAGAGGAGGATGAGGTCTTGAAAGACGAGATTTTGGAACTCGATAATGAAATAGCACTCATTCAAAGAACTTTGGCAGAGGAAATGAAAAGAAACGCCGCTGCTATTTAGCTGAAATTGTCAGCGAAATTATTAGCATTCATACATGCTGTTTCGTTTATATTATACTGATAAAACTATATATATTTTGAAATCTTGTACTTTATTTTCATCATATAAATTTTTGATCATCTGTAATTTTCCAGAGAAGCCCAATTGCTTGCATCTTAGAGAGAAAATATGTTAGAATTTCCATGTCATAGTTATAGTTACTTCCAGCGAGAAAGGTTTTCATATATTTCGTCCGTAATGTTTAATTTCTCTTAAAGGGAACAAGGCTATTACCCACTTTCAAAGGGTCAGAGATGAGTAATAGTACATTAATCAAGTAGTTTTTAAGGAAAAAGACTAATGAAAAGGGTATTGCTACTGATAACTCATATCCTAAGATTCATCTCATCTATTAAGATCAAGCGTTACTTTCTAACTGCCTATCGAGCCCGTGAGAGACCTTCAATTACTCTCTGTTAGCAAGTTAATGAGTCCTATCATATCACTTTTTACGAGAGAATCCATCGAAGAAGAAAGTGGCTTCTCTCGTGATTGCTTGAATTTTCTAACGCTAACATACATATCTGGAAATATTTAAAAATCAAATATATCGACGTTGGGAAATCAAATGAGCAAAGAGCATTATGATATCGACTCGAGAGATTTTCTCGAGGAGCGAACCACAAAAGTCAGCGAGTACTTCAAGAAAGATTCGAGTTATGACGACATGTCCGAGATCCCTCCCCGTGGAATGTTTAACGAGAGTTTCAGCTCATCGAATTTCGGAAACAATTTCAAAGCATCGTCAAAGCCTGAGTTAAAGAACTTCCGGCAGGAGAGAATGCTAGCAAGGATGTCGAGATCAGCAGCGAACAGCCCCAGACTCGACTACGGTCGCAACAACATCAGCAACTTGGCCAATTTGAATAAGATATTGACAAATATCGAAAATGACCGCGCTAACGCCACGAGCCCTTTGATCAAACGCTCGAATTCCTCAAAAAGCATCGAAGACCTCGAGAACCAATGGGATCACATAAAAAAACAGCATAATTTCGCTGCGAGAACGAGTTTAAGTCCAAACCGTAATATAGCATCATATGACACGCTGGGCTCGAATAAGACTGTCGTCACTCAAGGCGAGCTCGAGAAGAAAAGGTAACGAGATCTCCAGCAGAGTTTCGTGAGTGTTATTTGATAGTTTTTATGACGTATCTCGCAAAGCGCAGAATGAAAAGCCTCTGGTTTCTAACCTGCTTTCGAAAGTGGTCCCACAAGCGAAAATCAATCTTGTACAGTCTGCAGAGAATAATCCTCCTCGGGCCCGACCCTCTACGAGTATGTCTTAGACTTTATTATTAGCAAATTGAACTATTTTCAATAGATGGCACTACGGCTGAGAATAAACCGAAATCGAAATCTCCATTGCAGGCGATATATGACAGATACAGCAATATTAATAAGCGTGGACAGAATAATGCAGGTAATAGCTTAGATATTCCGTCGGTTAATAGAGACAGATTGTGAGCTGAATACACCTGATTCACGGAGCAAATCGCCTACGTCGAATGTGTCTGCAGACGGGATCTCATTGAGTTACAGGGGACAAGTGGCAGAACAGAAGAAAGAGCAAATGTTTTCCGTGCAAGTCCACGCAAAGAGTAAAAGTCCTCCAGTGCAAGGCCAGAGACGCTATCATTCTCCGAGTTTGAATCAATATCGAAACCTGATGAAGCACACTTTACATGAGAATAATATGTACCAAAGAGGCCTAACATCAGGAGTAGACGCGACTGTTATTAGAAGATTTTTAAATACTATCATCTAGGATGCAAGCGAGGTCAGCGACGACGAAGACATTGTGGTTAAAGTGCGCGCTTTTACCAAAATACCACCGATTAAACTGAGTAAATTGAATATTATTCGGCAGAAAAATAACAAATGCTTAGGAGACATGATACCTGACCGTGAAGGGGTTAAAAATAGACCCAGAGAAACAACACCAGTGAAGAAAATGAACGGCAAAGCGAGTCAGAAAAATACACCGGAAGCTACAAGTCCATTGCACCAGACTGAGATCAACAGGAGTTTAGAAGGAGCAAAGATAAGCTTTGGGATGCCGATCAAACGTGAGGATATTTCTCCAATTTCTAATGAAGCCAAAAATGAAGGCAGTAGAGGCTTCGCCCTTCCGACTGGCCTGAGAAAAAACTCTCCTAAGTAACTTTACCTATGCAATACGAAACTTAAATGAGTCCTCTTCTTCATTAGTTACTATTTAAAGCCGTTATCTCCCAGTCGAGATATATTTTCCAAGGGCGTTCGTCCTGCGATTCCGGTTGCTAAGGAGGAAAAAACTGAACCTTCTGTTAGTCAAAATGTGAGCTCGAAACCTAAACAAATTTCAGTTTTTTCACTCAGTCCGATTCGAAACAAGATGGACACGAATTTTACTGACCACGTAACCTTACACCTGAATAATGGAAGAAAATAAATTAATATTTCTTTTAGTTCAAAGCAAATTCCAAGGGAATTGATAAATCACCTCTGCCGACGACGTCGGATCAAGAAATCAAAACAAGCACTAGTGAAACCACAATACCTACGGTCTCAGAAAAGGAATCGAAGATTCTCTCAAAGCCGGTTCTGAACAAGCAGAAAGATAGCCAATTGATTATAAGAAAATCAGAAGAACTCAAGAAAATGAATAAATTAAACAAAAATATACCAGATAAAAACACCATCACTGATCGTAGGAAAATGCTACAGTACATTTCCTTTCTTTCTTATTAATTGTGACACGAAATCATTCATGAAGGGCTGAATACGCGCTAGCGAATTATCAGAGCAACTCATCCAAGGAGATTTCCTCAACAACCTCGAGCTTGGTGAAGCAGGTTCCAGGTCTTAGAATCCATCCGTCTCGTCGAGAAGAGCGAGAGAGATACACCAGCAACTTGAGCAGCAACAATGAACTTAAAAGAGACTCGACGAATGTTTCCGTTGACAATAGCCAGGTACTAAACGGGTCGCATCGAGCGCATACAAACATCGCGAATTTCATGCAAGAGCATGTGTTTGGCACTAATTCATTGAAATCTTCATTCAAATCCAATGAGAGCAATATCCCTAGAGCCGAGACCAGCACAAGACTATATGTAAGCTTTGCATTGATCGCTTATAGACCTTAATATGATTATTAGAATAAGAAAGACATTGCGAAGGAAGGAAATCACAAGTCGCAGAAATACTACTATTTACCGAGACCTAATGATGAAAATGCCGTTACATCAAGTAAAACGCAAGAGCTGCAACTCAAAGCCACGGTCTCGAAGCTGATAAAATGTAAATGACCTTAAATCTCTCCGTGTTTATGGATTTTTTGCCTATAGCACACCTGAAATTGAAGCGATGATTTATTGGCACCTTAATAAAATGAATAATGATAATATTGAAGTTTTGTGTCTAAAATTTTGAGAAGTCGTCTATTTTTTTCTAAAATGTTTTCGTCTTACCAATTATTTATTTACTTTTTACCTTTCAGCTCTGTCAGTTGTAAAGTGTAAATCTGGATATACAACAATCTACAATTAATTCCTTTAAAATCCCTTTTATCCATTAAGAAATTCAACATATTACATTGCCTCCTCTTAACTACTCTCATATATGGCACTGCATATCTCTCATTCTACTTTAGCTCATTGATTGTTTTTTCTATTGAGAACTGTGAATAATAAACATGATTTCGCCTGGAGATTATTAATCCAGGAACTAAATAAGACTAGGGATGAGAAATTGAACATCCTTCTTATATACTTGACAATAAAGTTTTAAAAGTGAGACATTTTCAAATATATCAGCTGGTAAGCGTTTATACAAATATTTTCGCTCAAATTGATACATTAATGCCAAGTTTCTGCATTTCCTTTATCTTCGCTTTTACATTCATCGTTTTTATCGAATTTTGATTGAAATAAACCGTTTTGATCGTTGGATTCACCTTGAATAAATTCAAGAACGCGTCAATCGACTTGTCTGTCAGCATGTTCTGCGTGAGATTCAAGGTCGTAAGCGTTGTGTTTTCCATCAGAGCCTTTATCAGCACCGCAGCGCCCTCATCCGTGATTTTATTACGAAGCAGCTTCAATGACTTTAATTTCTTGTTCTCGCCTAAACCCTCCACTATCGCAGCAACCCCAGCGTCTCCAAGCTCTAATATAATGCAAAAACAACAAATCAATGGATAGTTCTTCAAATTTCATTAATTACCAGCGCCTGTAAGGTCCACGGTCTCCAATGTACCTGACTTGAGCCCATCGACAATTGGTTCAAATTTGATATTCACCTTCAAAGTGGTCGCTTTTCTCTTTGTAATGGTCGCTCTAGCCGGCGTTTGAGAGATTATTCCTGATGACTTCATCTTGGAAATTTCCTCCTGATCAGACACATTCGCTGAGTTAACATTCTGAGAGCCGACCCCTCTCTTCCTCTCTTGAATAGTGGCAGATGGAACATCTTCTTTGGCTTCTTGGCCACCTCCAACGGTTTTTCGGTACTCTGGGACGAAAGAACTCGTTTCGTAAGGGATATTCGTGATATCCCCGAGGCCTGAAGGGCCAGAATGAGTGTTTTCCAAGTTAGAGAGGATAGGCCTACCCCCCATTAGATTTTGCTGAGAGAGCGTATTTTCGGTTGGAGAGTCATGTGATTTCGACCCCATCTCTCTCTTCGAATCAATCAGATGATCAGGAAAATCAAGGAGATTGAACTGATTCGACTCGAAGTTGAGGAGGTTCATATCGTCATTGAACCCAGACATCCTGCAGACTCTTGAAAACGAGTTGTTTGTCGCGCCATTAAAGAATCCTCCTTGGCTTGAAATCCCGGAGGTGTTGCCTGAATGAATATCGCTCTGGGAGCTATTAGTCCCTCGGAATGAATGGTGAGGATGATGATGAGTTTCCTGGATAGTCATCGACCGGTTAATTTTTCTTCTCGGCGAGTTATCTAATTGAGGCGCGAGATCGTATTTCATTTGATTTGTGTTATCATTTGCGCACGAGACGATGCAGAAGTTCTGAAGGGCGGTCGCAAAAGAGTCGTTGAACCTCAGCGAGAGCCCTTGGAGGATATCATCAAGCGATTTTGCTGGTTTTTCATTCGCTTTTTCCAGCTCCAGACAGATTTTCTCGCCGTTGGATAAGATATCTCCTTTGATATTGTACCGATCCTCTAAGAGCTCAAAGGCTATCTCACCTCGCTCTGTCTTCTCACTTAACGATGTCAGTTTTAGCTGCGCGCTTTATGAAAAGAATATATTTAAATTTTTCCCCATTAGAGTCAATGTTACCTGCCTTTCCAGCGATTCACTTTATCATTAAGATCGATCGGCAATCGACAGACATCTTTAAAGTATTCTTCCATATCAGATATCTTTTGAGAGATTTCCTCCAGGACCTTACGCTCTTGTATCCTCACTTGGCTTATAATGGCCTATGAAGGAACGAATTAGAAATTCCTTTGCAAAAAGATACGAATTTACGTTAAATTTCTCTTGGACTTGAGAAGACAAGTCATCGTATTTGCTCCTTAACTTGCTGTTAAGCTGATCGATGAAATTTGGGTCTTGCATCTTGTTCTGGCTAGTGTCAATTATCTGAAACATGTCGATGAGGCACTCAGCACGGGCAGCAACTTCTTTGAGGACTTCCTCTTCGGTTCTGAAATCGTGGTTTTTATGGCTACCAAATAACGCGCAATTCGCGCATATCCTGCATTTGTGGTCTAAGCATACGAGCTCTAGTTTCCGGTTATGTTCTCTGCACATTGAATTGCTAAAACTGGTTTCTTGTGCGCTTGGCGCATTGGCTTTGAACTCAGTCGTGGGCTTAGTAACAGTTTCTTCGTGGAATGACGCCTTATCCTGCTTTTTCATTGATAAAAGCGCTCGATCAGCCTCTTCGTCGGGGCCAATAGTGCTTTTTCTCGCTGACACGAGACCTGGGTCTTTCTCCTCAATGGTGGCAGAGCGCTGTCGCTTCTCGTTCAACTTCAACAGCGCATAATTTTTCGGAAAGAGGCTGATATCACGGTTTACAACGGGAAATTCTGCCCTGCAGAGTTCAGATTGATTAGACTGTTATTCATTATATTATGCTCTTACCTATCTTCCGGGCAGATAAAGGTGTCTGAATCTTCTTTAATTTTGCTCAGAAGTTGACTAATGCACTTTGTGCAGATGGTGTGACCGCAGACAGGTACCATTCGTGGCGCTCGATCTGTGTCGTCGTAGCAGTGATAGCAGACTGGACAGATAAAATCGTCGTGTTCCATGGGTGGGATTGAATGAAATTCGAATTGCTAAGTTGTTAATTGATAATAAACTTTAAATTTGAAATTTCTTATTCTCATTCAAATACGCTAACGAATTGATGAATTAAAATACGCACTGCTCTCAGACCTTAAAATATTTTTCTCAATGCGGGAACTAATTCGTGAGTTAGGCTGGATTTCAAATAGATTTTCGATATATAGACAACAAAGGGCTCTTGTCCTTGGAAAGTTAACTCAGTAAATTCAGGCTATCCTCTATGATTTTGTATTGAAAAAATGCATACAGTAGAGAACACGCTTTCAATATTCAATGCCCTGGACAAATTAAAAAGAAGAAATACTCGTTTTTGCCAGCTAAGAATAACAATTAAGAACTCTCGCTCCAGCCGAGAGGGCTTCTTTTCGCGGCTCGGTTATGCGTGCTGTATCCAGGCACTTCGTTTTGTGGTCCCCATAGCACAGCGGCCATATCCTTTGAGAAAAATTTGGTGTTAGATATTCAGATAGAAATTCAAGGATATACCTGATCGTAGAACCAGTTAAAAACAACCTTCTGCAATACCTTTGAATCGATATTGGAGACTCTTCGGGCGATTTCAGACCTTGGGACTCTTCGGTTCAAATACCTACACATCGTGGATTCACTATACAACATGACTCAAAGGATCTGCTTACACTACTTGATTGCCGATAGACTGAGCAATGTCCGTTCCTGTTTCATGCTGCAACAGCTCGTTGTAGAGTCTGTTCTTTGCTCTGAAGACCTCAACTTCATTTATCTATTGCGATGAAATATATGAGAATTTATAATGATATGAGGTATGTACATATTGAGAGTATTCGCTAAAAACGATTGGAATGATGCTCATCATTTGAGAGAGTTGTCCTGGATTTCCGTGGAAATAGCTGCCGAACAGGCCAGTATCGGAGTAAGGAGTATATATTGTCTTCTGGATCACTAATTCTGAGATTTGTCGGAGATGCTGCTGCAGGAGATTGTATTGTCTGTCAGCTAATTACAATCGAGTTAACTCGACGAAAGGAAGAAAATCCCTTACGAGAATTCAGATTTACAAGGGTAGGTTTGTCTTGTGTGTACTCTCCCAGCACTCTTTGCAGCACCAAAAACGGATAGTAGTCAGGGTTGAACCACCCAGGAGCCTCGAAAAAGACTCCGACGTTGAGATTCGGTAGCTCTTCGTCTTTCATACTCAGGATCGAGGGAGTAAAGTTCGGTTTTTCGGTATTTCTCGGTTCGATGCCGGTTGGCGATTTGTTTGGGAGTCCGCCGAAATATTTCTCAGCCAGTTCAGTGAGATGCTCGTGATTCACGTTTCCAGCGCCGACAACCACGATATTAGGTCCGATATAGTTTGTCGCATGGTATTCTTTAACCATGTGTTGAGTGATACGTCTAATATTCTCTCTGACGCCCAGAATTGGCAATGCCATCATATGACCTCTAAAACTCTTATAATGATAGGCAATTAGCAATGTACTCAAATTTCAGCAAGAGTTACAGTGAAATGAGAAGCTTCGACGGTAGTTTCCATTTGGTCTTTCATCGTCTCGAGCAACTCGCGGTAAATCGTTCCTTTTTCGCTCTCGAGATGGTTCACGCTGTAGACTGAGTTCACAAGCATGTCTCCAAGGATCTCAACCGCTTGAGGGACGTTCTCTTTGAATACTGTCATTGTGTATGAGGTGTTTTCTCGAGAAGTGTAAGCGTTGAGCTGGCCTCCGATGTTCTCAACGGAAAGCTCGAATTGATGCTTTGTTCTATTCTTAGTACCCTATTTACCAGGATTAGTTTGATTGAGCGCTAAAAAGTTACTTTAAAGTTGAGATGCTCTAAGAAATGAGCGGCTCCGCTTGTTTCAGTGGTCTCCTGTCGACTTCCGCACTTGATGAAGACAGAAATACTGCATTTGAAGGAAATAGTCAACTTTCAATTGTCTTTAAAGTGAGATTTACGTTGCGAGTTTCGATGGCCATTTTTCACTGGTGACTCTGACTCCGTTGGGAAGTTGCGAGAAATCTAAGCATCAATAATCGTATTTAGTTTGCAGTTCTGGAGTAGAGTTGTGTTACGGAACTCTCTGTCATATTTAAGCGCGTCTGGGATTTCGCCGAGGGGAAGTTCGCCAAAATCGGTTAATTTTTCCTTGGAGAATTGATGAGCTTGAGGATCAACGTTAAATGCAGAGAGGTTGGTGCTTCCCATTGAGGTTGAGAAGTTCCTCACGTATTTCCCGAGTTTTGGAGCGATGTTTTTGAATCGGCTTATCATTTGTGTTTTTGAAAGGTGTCCACTTAACAAAATTAAAATAAAATTCCTCTTAGGCAGTCTTATAGAAGGATTTCCCTTATATATCAGAAATCGAAATTTTTTGAATCACAGAAAGGAATCACAACCTCATAATTCAATGAGAAATATCCCAAAACCAAAAACCCATCCTTCAAGCTTAGTTAATTTCTGATCGGATGAGCTATATCAATGCTTCTCGAACTGAAGCAGGGGTCTCTTATCGTTTAATGTTCTTAATCAATCATAATTTGTTAATAAAATGATGTTTTTCTACAGTGATAATGTCTCAAGAGAGAGACGAGTGTGAGCCGATATTTTTAAAAGGTAAATAAATAATAATTGAAGTTGATATTGCTTTTTGCAAGGAAAAACAAAAAATATATATATATCAATTTTACTATATTATTGGCTACACTTCATTTTCATTCAAATAAAGGATACTTAGTAGCTGTGGGCCTTTATGTCTATTCTTCTTTTTATTCCAGTTTGCAATTGAAATTATTGAAATCAAATTGACTCATCTGAATTGTGTTCCTCCATATATGAATTATTTCATATGTTATCAAGTCAACCATACCCTCAATTATTTGCTTTTTTGTCTAGGTAAGGCTTCTTCCGTAAGAAAATAATGAAATCAGGTTCAAGTATACAGACATTATCTATCATATGAAAATTTACGAATTGCGAATTCGCGCAAAGTCTATCAATTTTTATTTAACTATTGCTAAAATATAATCCCACAAACTACTAACAAGAATGTCTCTTAAGTGTTACTCCGATACTATAGAAGAAAGACAGCGATTCATCCACATCTCTGTCAAAATTCCTGAGACCGTGAGGGTGTACCACCTTCACGTTCCCAAAGGAACCATCCTCAAGGAAATCTCAAACACCATGTCTCGACTTCTGAACTTGGATCCATTACGAACTACCTTCGTTTTCTACCTCGGAAGAGAAGTCCTTAGCCCCTCATCCACTCTCCTCCAGAACAAAATACGCGATGGCACCACCTTAGTCGCTAGTATGCTGACAACCGGCTACAGTAAGCCGAAGATGACCACGTTTTACAAATCTATTACCAAATCGAAATCATTTGATAAGAGCGCCTCCTTGAAAGGTTTCGACAATACTAGCAAGCCAGACTATCGCCTGACAACAGGAACAGATATGCTCGGTCTCAACCTTTTTGGTACATGTCAGAATGAGAGATGCATCGCGTACGATAAACCAGTAACTTTTCATATTGGAATGGGAGTGTTTTCTCTGATGGATCTACTGAACAATACGAAATGTATTCCATGCAGACGCTCAGTGAAAATTAGTAAGGTAAGTTTGACGAATTGCTTCTGGAAGGTCGAAGGAAACTACTATGATTCGAATGGATTCTTTAATACGAAGTATATGAAGGAGTATTGCAAGGCGGAAGGAACTGAGAGTGAGTTGTTTTATCAAAAGTTAAGAGAGACTAAATTTATAAATCCGAAAGTGACAGTAAAAGCTCTTTAATAGTACTACTCTATCAAGACTTTATCCAAAACCGTTAACAAATTTGCATGATTTTGATGATTTAACTGCGAACTTGTTTAGTGTCTGGTGTGATATTGAGAGGGTTCTGAAAATAAAGTGATTTCATATGGCAATAGAAAGAAGAATAAAAGGTTCATATTTTTACGAAGTTCGCAATACTTTCGTTCGTTCTTTGTAATGTAAAATAGCAAGTTGACTGAGAAAATAAAAATAACGAAAATAGTGCTACTTTACTAGCACCTAGAAAATTGAATGCCTCTCCATCTCTCTTTTATGCAGGATAATACTTCCTCTTGGTGAAGATTATTCCAAAGTAACGAGAGTTCTTCAAGATTTTTCCACGAAGTGTTCTTGCTTAACAATATTATTCCTTCACTAGTAATATTACTAGATTGTAGTTTTAGAATAGTGAGGTCTGTCCATGAACTGTTCCTGCATAATCCTTCTACCCCTTTGTTTCCAAATCTATTATAGCGTAAATTAGGCTCCTTCAGCCTTTTCCAAGAAGTATTTTTGCCCAGTGCGATTATTCCATTGTCGTCTATCTCGTTCTTTTCCAAATTTAGTTTCCTGAGATTAATCCAAGAAGAGTTATCGCTTAGCGCTACGACTCCCCGGTCACCAACCATATTAAGGCCTAAACTCAGTGTCTCTAGCCTAATCCATGATGTATTAGTATCTAATGCGGCTGCTCCCTCGTCACTAATTTCACTAATTTCGTTGGATTCTAAAAATAATTCCCTTAGATTCGTCCATAAAAAGTCGCCGCTTAACGCTATCACTCCTTGATCACCGATCTTGTTATTTCCTAATTTTAGAATCATTAGGTTGGGCCAAGACTTACAGGCGACTAATGTAGCCGCACCCAATTTAGTAATACTATTGGACTCCAAATCTATCTCTCTGAGGCAAGTCCAACTTTTATTTTTGCTGAGAGCTTCCACTCCTTTGCCCTCTAAGCCAGTATTCCTTAATTTGAGCGTTGTCAAATTTGTCCATGAGGTATTCTCGCTTAATTCCCCTACAGTTTGTTCAGTCAGGGGCCAGAGCGATAAGTCAATTATCGTAATATTTCGAGGGTTAGAGCACTTCAAACATGTTTGGAGATGTTGGAGATGCTGAGAAATTATTTTTTTTGTTTGGGTTTTGAGAATTAGATCCTGTCTTAGTGATTCAGGAAGATTATTTTCATGCTTCATGAGTTGATAGTCTGCAAATCTCAACTCTTCTAGAAATTTTTCTTGTAACTCCCTCTTCGCATTGATTGCAACAATCAAATGTCCATCTTTGTTCTTTAAATTTCGGTATTGACATCCCACTGTTCCAGAGAAAGGCCGCCCCCACCAAGACCACCAAGACCACCAATGCGTATCATTTTTTGCGATGAAATTCAAACTGAATAGAGGACACCCTGATGGCTCCAAAAGCACTTCTATTTTGGGAACATATTATCATTAGCAGCTTTTTGGTCCACTTCTCCAAACATCGATGTGCTTTTTTCTTTGTTCTCTAAATTGGTAGCATTGTTACTAGCGTCGCCTGAGATTGTGATATGAGAAGGCTGTGTACGCACAAATCCATCAACCTCTGGTATTTTGGAGATGGGTTTATTTCTTTCCAGATCGTTGGGCACTCCAAAAATATCTTGGTTGATTGCAAACTTTTGCTCTTCGTCATCCAGGTTTTGTGGCTTATTCACAGGCAAATTGTGGTTGAGTTTGGCCGTGGACTCGCCTTGTGAATTAGCTTTTGCCTCTTCAGATATTCTGAGTTGGCCACTGGTGTTCGGTGAACCCTTTTCTTTATCTTCCTCCAATTGTGGCGTTGAATCAGAAACTCCAGGGTCGCCTGAAGGTTGTTGTTTGGTGTCCTTCACATCATCCTCCTTTTTTTCTTCTGTTTTCTCCTCTTTTGTGGGACATATTTGCCCTTTGCTAAACAACGAAATTTGTGTGCCTGTCTTTTCGCTTTCGTTCTTAAACGGCCCACCTGTCATCTCTGAAAGCAAAGAATTTCCCTGGATTATACTCGTGGACGTTTGATTATTTAACAAACGCAGCAAATTTGACTGCTCTTGGACGTCTCCCGATTTAAGATTTGAGAAAATGCTGCTTTCTTCACTTCCGCTGCCACTGAAAAGCGATCTTTTACTCTCAGCACCAGCTGAAAAGAAGCTGAGATCCTTCTGCTGTTGATCTCCCTTCACGTCTTGATCAACGTTATCCGGAGCTTTCGTTTTATTTGATTCACCAACCTTCAACCCTGTAATTACTTCTGCAGAACTCCCAATAACTAGAGGCTTATCTTTAGATATTTCTCTGTCTGGAGAGATTCTTTCCTGTTCTGCTTTTAAAAGTTGCTCTTGGCTGCTCTGTGATTTTGGTCCAGTCTTCTCTACATTATTCTCTCCCACCTGAAGCTCGTTATTGCCGATAGATACTGAATCAGGAGCTCGATTTTTGTTTTCTTGAAGGTTTAGTTGAGGGTTTTCCTGAGCGTCGATTGGTAAGCTGAGGTTAAGATTTCCAGCTTCTCTGCTCTTTGCTTGAGTTTGGTCCAGTTCTTCATGCGTTATTTTCATATTGGGATCTCTTGTCAGCATTCTCTGAATTTTAACTTCTAAATCTTTGGGAAGCTTCATCATTGAGAGTAGTTTCTCCAAAACTCCATTGTACATATGAACGTTACTCAATGATGCAAGTTCTCGCAATTCTTTTTTTGAAAAGCCTTGCAATTCTAATATCGTCATTCCCAACGAAAGATTTCCTGACAATCACCCGAAATTGACTGTTCGGAATCAAGAGTCTTATCAGATTCATTTCCACAGCTGAGAGCATTTCTCTGCCAATCATTGAAGAATCAATAGGATCGATATGACTAATTGAATTCAATTCAATATTTATTTTATTGCTTAACTTGAGTGTTGATCGCAAGAATGAAACGTCAGAGAAAACATCAGTAATCAATTTATCGAGATTTATGTTGTTTGGAGTTCGTTTGTTATCAACCAGCTGCTGAAGAGTCTGAGAGTGCTTGATGGCATAGGAAATTTGGTTGCCATGAATTTCGAAACTTTCTACGAAGACTGATTTTGGAGAAGTTGTGTAGAGAGGGAGGAGTTCTTGGACAAAGAGAGTGGATGCTCGGTTCGGGTCACTTTTGTAAAAGGCAGATTCAACATTCAGCACTCAAATTGGGTGAAGCTCATTATGAGTCTTTGAAATTGCTTCATATGTCTTATAGTAGGCTGCTTCATCAACGTGGTAAATCTGAGAGTACATGAGGGAAGTTTTAGGTGTGAGGGAGTTTGGAGAGGTTGGGTCTTTAATCTCTTCATGTTCTGCTTTCAGATCGCTAACTGAGGTGGATTCAGCAGGATTAATATAATCTTGTAAGGTATTTGGTTTGACTGCTTGTTTGCGTTCTTCTTGATTGTATTTCTGGGGAGTTTGATTTTGATTGGATAGATCCTTGTTGGTTGGATTAGGATGCTTATAAGAGGATGGAATTTACCATATTTTCGTTCATAAATTTCAAAGGTCTCTAAAGGGAATAAATTTATTAATTCTCTAGTGGCTAATGAATTGAGCTCAAAAAATCAGTCTGATATCAATCTTGATCCCCAGCTCAGAGCTCTGATAGCGACTCATCAATAAAACTTCAAAGAAATTTTCTGGAAAAAGAGACCGAGAGGTTTTGAGCTTGGAGTCTCGTTAATCTCAGAGAAGTCTCTTAAAGGTGAAAAAAGACTAAGAATTTTCTTCGATCTGGGTTCCTTGTGAGTCAATACTTTGGAAAATTAGCTTTCATCGATTGGATGCAATATAAACATCAGTATTTGAACTGGATGTCGAAGAGAACATCGGTGAAACCGATCATGGAAAACAGGCCATTTGAAAATAGTTTGTTACACCAAAAATTATTTGAAAGCTACGATAGGTAATTAACTCTGGGAAAAGATGGTACAAAGACTTAGAAGTTCTTGAGTTCTTGGACTAAGAGAGCTAATATAGGGTTGCAATCAATTTAATCGAGTGCTGATTCAAGATTAAGAACTATGCGTAATTCATTATGATTCTTGAAAATAGAGTCAAGATTCCAACCCTATCATGTGCCGAGCATATTTCTTTCTTCTGTGGCAAAGATAATGTAAATGTTTGCATTTGAAATGCAAATCATTTGTTTACGATTTAAATACAGTATGTAATCTTTAAATTTTAGATGCTTGAACTAAATATCATCAGATTTTTCCTCTGAGGAAGTGTTTGTTGCATATAGGATGATCCTCAGTGCTTTTTGGAAAATATGATGAGTAACAATCGTGTTCAAAAAGATATTAAAATAATATTAGTACGAAAGAACAGTGGAATGTATGAAGTCATCGCATCATAAATGATTATTAGCCATTATTCCTTATATATCGAAACATATTGATATAAATGTTGTTTCTCCAGATCTGAGATAATTATATATAGTTATCCTCTAAATGTATTTCAGATCTTGAAAATTCGAAACATTTGCCATACCCACCAATCCAAAATAAATTGGAACATCAGAAGGTCCACACTTAAAGAGTTAATAACGATCTAATATTTTCTCCTTTTTAGTAACTGGCTTGGAGATGTGGCATATAACACAAGAAGGAACTTTCTTGGAGCAATGTGTGCTAGAGGGAAGATAGCTTAACATTTGTATAATTTTGCCACATCGAAG
>ENA-UOTZ01001119-UOTZ01001119.1-compost-metagenome-genome-assembly--contig:-NODE-1119-length-19976-cov-5.365546_pt1 | contig 19976 bp, 10 predicted proteins | sample MGYA00238144_ERZ746983 | MGnify/ENA primary metagenome ERZ746983 (study PRJEB28759, sample SAMN06268863) | compost metagenome | isolation source: single cell | place: USA: California, Emeryville, Joint... | reverse complement strand
AATCGATACATGTGCAACTAACAATTAAATAAGATGATCGGAAAGAAGCAAAGAAGCACACCTGTCTAACGAATAAAGAAAGCTTTGAATGTTTGAAGAGTCGAGGAATCACGTCTTGGTGAATAAGTCAGGGTCAATAATTAGGACGCATGAGCCATCCTGACTCCACCTGATTATGTCGAAATATTCCTCGGACTATATGAGATAAATAAATCAGAGACAGAAAAATAAGTTACCTCCAATATTGAAAATAGGCTCTCTATGAAGCGAGATTTGTATTTCTTGCGTTGCTTCGGTGCACGATCTGTAAAAATATGTGCGAACATGTTCTCAAAAATATGAATTAATAAAACAATATAACAGACGATAATCAAGTCTCTATATATCTTAATAAATCTGCATTGACGATCAGTACGCATAAGAGTTATTTTGGAGCTTCTTTTCAAGCAAAAGCTATCTTAGCCATTAATTTTCACTCAAGATCAAATTAATCGACTCTGCTATTTTTTTGTCAGCTCTGCCTGACGATTCATTAGGAGTTGCTCGTTCCACCATGAAAATATTCAATGAAAAACAAACCTTTAAGAATATAGCTTTTCACTCTAGCCACCGCATTAATTCCTTAGTATATATCTTATGAACTTGCTCTCTCTCTCCCTCCTTGTTTCCTCTGAAAAGTTGTTGTTCTTTCCAATGCTAATAAATTTATACTCTGTTATAAAATTCAAGATTGCTAGTCAGAATGAAGAGTTATTCAAAAGATTGCGGTAAGTTCAAAAGAACAATTTACGGTATTTCTATTGAAGTGCATCAGATTATAATAATTCTAATTTCGAAATAATTAATTGCGTTTTTTGGAAGTTAAATTTATTAAGCAGAATGAGCAGCAATTCGTTTACAAGCCAACTAAAATGTTATCTACTCATGGCTGAAACAGATGATTTGGAGCTCGTTCTGGAATTGGTGTCAGTCTTATAAATTTTTTGGGTAAATTTGGAAATAGGTAAAACAGTGTAGTTCATCCCATAAGGGTGGTAAAGCAGCGAGGTTGCTAATACAAATCTAATTCAGAAACTAAATCAAGTTATGTATGTAATTCTATCAAAACTGACATGACATAGAAAGGTTGTTGCTATATTAGCAGTGTCCTGGTTCGTATAACCTTGATTTTTTGTCAAAATTGATGTTTGAATAGAAATTCGGTATTTTCTCCGACTTGCAGACCTTCCTCAGATTAACAGCGGGGCCTTTAAAGATGTTTCGAGGGTCTGGTAATTCAGTGATTCAAGTAAATGTGTGTGTTGAGAGGCAAACCTACGGAACTGTTGGTTAAAATCGAGTTCTCGAAGGCTTGGGGGAGGAATCATATTATCTTCTGATCGACTTAGCAAAATAGGAGAATATTAATGGTATAAGAAAAAAGACACACAATCTTTTATCAGACTTCCAGAAAGATTTCTACTTAATCAGGTAATAAATATCGAATTTAAGAAAGCATTCTTGTTATTTTGGCTTCAATTTGGACTATAAAAAACAATTGACCAAAATATCGCTTGAACAATGCAGCTGGTGAACTTCAGATTCATGGTACATAAACTATGTAGCGCATAACCAATTTACACGAATGAAATCCTTGAAACATGCCTAAACTATTAATGTTTAAATTAACCCTTGATCGATCTTATCAAACTCAAGCAGCTTGTAAATATCTTGTCGAAACAATAAATATTCCTATTGAATTCTATCAACAATCCTCAATCAATGTTGTTTTACCTGAAAAATATTAGATTCGCCAGCATTTGTTAATGAATTCTGTCTGAAAATTGGACAATATTTATCCAAAAGAACAGAAACATTTTGACTATTCAAACAGATTAGAACCAAAATCATTGCAATTTTAATTTTACTTCATCTTTCGCTCTTCTGCTTCACTTATCTCACTAAAGTACCCCTGTCCAAAATCATAATTCCTGAGTATCGATTCAGTCTTTGATGTTTGTATTCTCTGAAAACTTCATCAACTATGATTAACAAACTAAGAGTACTTTTTTCGTGGGTTGTCTTTCAAGTTGCTTTGCCATTGAAGCGACACTATTGTCGACTTTTTGGGTTCTTTTCACGTTTTTTAATAGTTCTCTGTAATTGAAATGAGTGAGGCATCCCAAGTATTTTTAATTCTTACATCTTGCCTTGTTGAAAGGACGGATGCATATAGCACATCTTACACTCATGGAACTCTCTGTAGATTTTGTGGAATTTGTACATATGCAACTAATGAGTTTGTTTGATTATCACATGATTTGCTTGGTATTAATTACCTGTCTGATGAATGAATCGATGTTAGTATGCTTGCAAAAGTGAGGGAGCACGGCTTCTGCAAACTTCTCCGGTTCTAAGACCTTGAAATATGTACCGTCTGCTCCCCAGCAAATGATGGAATTGAAGTTGCCAGACTATGTAAGGGTTATCACAGAGTCAACAGGAGATGCTCCTCACTTCTAATACGTTGAAAAGGCCTTTGACGAAATCGGACATTTGCCTCTTTGTATACGAATTCGTATTGCTTGAGAATGAACGAACTTCCATTTCTCTATCTTATCAACAATTTATTATAAACAAAAAACGATGCTGAATTTATCAGAGTCTTCGAACAGGCTTACTGTTATTGATGCCAAATTAAGTTCCTAATTTGATAAAATCAAAGAGTTTATTTAATTAGAGTTGATGACTACAAAATTAATATGAGAATTATTTCAAATGTGAGTTATTCCAAACAAAAAAAATTGTTTGACAAATTTAATTATAAACCGTTCGCTTTTTATTTTAATCAAATTTTCCGTAAGGAATTCATAAAATTTTTTTGTTGAAGTATTTTGAACAAGACTGGTGGTTATGCTCCATCTCCATCAATATCTTTATTAGTGAGTCTCGGCCTTCTTTAACAATTGTCAATTTGATCTGCGAATTGCTTAGCACTGGATTATTTTATATTTGAGTTCAACTGTATGCGCTGCGATAAATTTTATCGGTGCTTTGATGCCAACAGCTTGAGAAGAGCTTTTCTCGATATGCTAATTAGCTTGATCGTTTCTCCTTTCAGATAACTCAACCCGAGCAACGGAGAATCGAGCTGTCTCATTGATACGCACAAGTTTTAGAAAAAACGTTGTTTTCTAACAAGAAGAACCTCTTTTTGATTCAAGTTTGCTTGATTCCCTTGATTCTTCGGAAAATATATAAAGACATTCATTTGAGAGATGAAATAGCCTCATTCAATAGTTGTGGAGAAAGTCACGTTATAATCTCTAATCGAGGTTTTGAGTCTCAGTCTCAGCTTCACTCAAGTAGGATTTAGCATTCTTCTTATGTTTAGAATTCTAGATGTCCTATCAATTGCTTATCGCTGCTAGTGCTTCAGTGAGAAAATAAGGTTGTGGGGTGAAATTTAGATGGATACGAGAGCCTGCAGAATACTTTGCTAAATTAATCATCAGAAATCTTTGAGGAGAGGAAGAGGTGGGAACAAACTTTTCTCAGCTATTCAGTATGAAATACTTTCTACAACAGCACACTCAGAACTCAGAAAAATGGTATGATAGTCGTCACATTTTTCGTGATACTCGATGTAAAAGTTATAATGACGGAGAACCAGTTCATTTGATGCTCTATCTAACAGCACTTATGTTTTGGTTCCTCACAAAAACATGCAACTGAAATATATAAACAATTTCAATGAAAGCTCCTCAAAAAGATTCTTCATTAAGGAATGCTCATATTTCAGATCCTTTTTGCTTTCTCCTAGTTATCTGATTTCTTTTTGTAAAGTATCCAGGAGTACGATAATTTTTACAGTGATCTGTTTCCGATAGTTCTTTTCTGGAGAGGAAAAAATCATTCGTATCGTCCTCTTTATTTTCTTTTTCGGAGAATACCAATATCTTTGTCCTGTCCTTACTGTCTTCTGGTTTTCTTCATTGTCTTGATGAATTTGATTCAGCATTTTCTCGTTCTTCTTTATCGCAATTTTCTTGTCTTTTATTTTCTCGATTACCATCAGCACTATTATCAGCAATGCAGTCAATACGTTTGACAACAGTCCTAACGCAATACTACCTATCTGTGAACAGTGTATATTAGTCAGTATATTTTGCTTATCCCAGTAGTTTCTGAAAAAGCAACGCTGAATTTCTCAAAAATCGTTGGCTAGAGAGTCTTACTTTGGATTTCTCTCGTGAGGTGTTAATATTCAGGACTCTTCATCAAAATTAATTACATTTCAAGGAATGCATATAAAAAACTAATCGCACTGAATAATCATACCTTATGTCTTCTTCCCTTAAATTAGGAAGACGATGCATACCGCAGGTCCAAGCAAGCGAATTCTTTGGAGTTACGAATCGAATGTGTAACCAACGAAATGGAGAAATATATTGATTATCAGCATTGATAAATGGAAATTTCTTGCTCGCAAGCTTTTTTATCGTGACTAACGAAACGGGTATTTCTTCTCCCGGAATTTGAATTTGATTTTAGAAAGCCGGGATTTTTATGGAGAAAGAACTGCCCATAATAAAATTATGCTGGTTGAGATGTGAAAAATTAGCTTCCTCTGATTGGCCGAATACTTCGGAGATTCTTTCATTGGGTTTGGCTGTATTCGAGGACTTTCAGTTGATGAATCTCAATAATTGAAATCGGAGCTCTCAATCGCTCGAAAGCTTTTATTTTTTCAGAGGCAAGCAAATCAGGGAGAATCGGGGCTCTCTCGGGATAGAATCTAATTCAAATTAGTTTAAGAGTAACCAAAATGTGTTGCGAAGAAGTCTTGTGTCCAGAATAATTTCAGAGAAATTTTTTTGAGTTCAAGTCTCTGAGATTTTACCAACGAATGGCTCGATTCTTAGAATCAATCGTCAAGATGTTTAGTTTGTTTGTCCTTCAAAAATCGTTTGAGATAAGTAAATAGACTCCTAAATTTTAAGTATTGAGAGTTTAATGAACTCCAATTGCGTTCGAACTCCTTGGAGAAAAAGACTTCTCGCATAACCAAGAATTTTTCTATTTAAGGGCATTTGAAGACTTCTGAGGTAGTATTAGTTGAGTAACTCGAAAAAATACAACTTGAATATTTCAAATACATAATGAAATATAATAATAAAAGAAAAAACTGATTCATGCATTGACAACAATTAACATCAAAGCCTCATGGATTCAAATCAATTCCTGATCGATCTTATCGAATTCAAGCAATTTGTACACATCATTCCGGAACAATGAATATAACTAAATAGAGCTATGAAAATATATTCAATCAACATGCTTTACCTGAAAGAAATTCTCGCTTTCAACTTTTTGCATAGTATTTTGTCTGAAGATTGGGCAATATTTCTCCAAGATAAATAAAGCACATTTCCTATCCAACGATTAATCCCAGAAGTAAAATGACTTCAATTTACTCCATCTGTGCGGCATCCACCTCAGTTATTCCTGTAAAGTATTCATCACCAGCTTCATGATCACTGATTGCTGATTCAGTGGTTGATATTTTTATTCGCTTGGACTGTAATCAGAAATGACAGTCTAAGCCAATATTACTTTTTTCCTAGACGCTCTTTCGGGTGTTTCTGCCAATGAATTGGTACTATTATCGCTCTTCTGTACCCTCTTTACATTGTCTAGTAGCTTTCTAAAAACTTATTAGAAACGGGATCAATAATGATAATATTTCTTACAGTTGACCTTTCTGAAATGACGGATGCATATAGCACATCTTGCATTCATGAAACTCCCTGTATATTTTGTGGAACTGGTAGATGTGAAGCTATAATTTGTTTAGTCATGATGTTATAAATTTGATGCCGTTACCTGTCTGATGAATGAATCGATGTTCGTGTGTTTACAAAAGTGAGGAAGGACCGTCTCTGCAAATTGCTTTGGGTCTAGCACCTTGAAGTAAGTGCCATCTTCACCCCAGCAAATCAACGTATTGAACCTGCCCGACTATCAATGAGGATTAGTCCGCGATTAAAGAATATATGCAGAGCTCACTTCTAATACTTTGAAAAGCCCTTTTACGAAATCGCCCTTGCGCTTCGTTCTAGATGAATGCTTTGTGGGAGGAGTTATAGACTTTTTCATTTCTATTTTATTTATCAACAGAGTCTTGCGATGATTTATTTGCGAGCGTTTTAAGGCAGAACTGGCTGCGTTTGATTCAGATTGTAACACATTTTGGATTAATGCGTAAACTAATACGGATTTTTTTTATTATGGCCGGTCACTGGTGAACAAAAATTATTTTGAATTGGTTCGCAACGAATCTTTGAGAGAAATTAACATCGGTTTCGCGATTAATTTTATTAATCATTCAATTTTTTATTTGTCTAATCATCGATACTCTGCTTTCCATGACAAGAATTGACATCTCCCTTCGAGGTAGCTTTGAGAGAAGATTGCCACAGATAAGTTCGAATTTTTACTGAGGCAGGAGAATTTTATAAATTCTCATGGCATGTTCTATTAAATTATTTTCCAAATTAATTCGGAGTCTCAATGATAATTTTTTTCCTGTAATAAATTAATATCTGTAATTTATTTGAGTTTCGATTTGAGTGGCTTCCAGTTTTTCTTCCACTTTGCAGCTGTCTTTCTGTCTTCAAAGAGAGGAGCATTCACCTGCTGGAGCACTCCTAACGTTATAGGAGGAGCCAATTATCGAAATTCCGAAAACTTTTTTTAGAAATACTACTATTCATCCAGATTGCTTGTTTTAAATTGAAGGTCATCTCAGTCTCTCTTAAAAAAGAGACTGAGTGGTAAGGATGTTTAGATGAGTTGAGAGACTAGTTTAGGATTCTTCAATGATCGCTAGTAGGAAGTTTTGATAGATGATGAGAGAAAATTTATGAATAGTAAGCAAAAAGGGAGGTATGAGAGCAGAGTTCTTCTGGTTTAGATTTTATTGTAGGACTGCTCGTCTGATCGTAGCTGAATTTAACCACTCCAAAGCTCGAACTGAAAAAGAACCTAAATTTGTTTCATTCATTTATGTTTCCAAGACAAATAAGCTGAAGTAAAAATACTTTATCGAAAGCAAGAGAGAGAAGGCCTCTGCTTTCAGTTGGATTTAGAGTTACATAAGATGAGTCGTAGAAAACTATTGTGTGTTTTCTTCATCAACAATATATAAAACACCAATTCTGGCAGATCAGACAACATCATTCAATTTTTTCATTTTTCGGTGTTGGAGCAATAAGCTATTGCTTTTCAAAGTGAACATGCCGACATAAGATGGCAGGCTTTTTGAAGACATTCACAAATATGAGAATTTTCTGCTATGTTTTCATCAAAATTTGGTTCATTTAGAAACTGAAACTGCCAATAAAATTGTCCAAAGCTTGAGATCAAACCTCTTAAATTGTGAAAACGGTGCACATGACTGTGATCTCAGGACGACCCAAAATTATTCATCCAAGTTCCAAAATGAGCTGACGTAGTCCTTAAGTATTATTTCAGATTTCTAAAACTGATTTTGGCTGAAGGGCTCAAAAAAGCCCTTCTCCAGAATTTTGAATTAACGGTGCAACATGTGTTCACAATAAATCTATAGATAACAACAAAAAGCCACAAAAGCTGAAACTTTTTTGAAACTTTTATAATGCTATATTAATCCCTGATCAATCTTATCGAATTCAAGCAATTTGTGGATATCCTTTCGGAATGATAGGTATTCCTATTCGATTTCGTCAAAGAATGTTTAACTAACGTGTTTTACTTGAAGAAAACTTCCGCTCTCTGATTCTTGAGAGCCGCTCGGTCTGAAAACTGGACAATATTTCTCCAACATAAATAAAACGTTTTTCCTATCCCAATAGTTAAATATTAGATCAAATAAATTCATTTTACTCCATCTTTGCGGCATCTATATCAGTGATTCCAGCAAAGTAATCAAGTGCGGCTTCTTCATTGCTGATTGTTGATGTAGTTTTTGATATTTTTATTCTCTGGGAACTTTAATTAGAAATGGTTATCAAATCCACGAGTACTTTTTTCGTAGACTGACTTTCGAGTATATCTACCGATGAGGAATCGCTGTTATCACTTCTCTGATTTCTTTTCACTTTTTCTAATAGCTCTCTAGCAAGTGCATTAGATATCCAATTAAGGCTTTCTTTATTGCTTACCTTCGACCTCTTTGAAATGAAGAATGCATGTAGCACATCTTGCACTCGTGGAACTCTCTGTAGGTCTTATGAAACTTGTACATATGAAGCTAAAAGCGTGTTATTTTTAGTATAATGTCATTTGATGAAAGGTATCATGTGTACCTGTCGGATAAAAGAATCGATGTTTGTGTGCTTACAAAAGAGTGGTAGCACAGTCTCTGCAAACCGTTCCGGCTCCAGAATCTTGAAGTAAGTGCCGTCTTCTCCCCAGCAAATCAAGGAATTGAAACTACCAGACTAAAATATGGTTAGTCCCTTGAGAATATGAAGTGATCACTTCTAACACATTGAAAAGACCTTTGACGAAATCGAACTTCTTGCTTAAGCGCGTGGTGGTTGACGCTTGGCTGTTTTCCATTTTATTTTGAAATAGTTTATTAATAAAGCATTCGATTAAAATAACAAATTGCATGAAAGCGGGGGGTTTGTATTTTTATTTCAGATTAGACAGATAAGAGCAGTGATTGTATTTAAATCGAATTTCTGTAGAAACACAATTTCTTTAAATTATTTTGGTTTGATGTTTGTTCGATTAGGAAGCAAATTTTCTTGAAATTTAACCTATCAACCATCTAAATTTAAAGTTTTATTTGAGCTAACATTTTGCTCAAGCTACGAGCAAGATTATCTATGCTCCTTGGGTTAGCTTCTATAGGAGATGCCGCCGCATCAGCCAGAAAATTTTGTCTGTAATGGAGTCAATTATTGAGACTTATTCAACTGATATTTGTCGAGTTAAAATTAAAGTACTCTGATGATTGATTAATTGGGTACTTTTGTTACTAAGTTGGTCAATGGTTGTTAGGTACGAGCTATCTAAATGAAGCCTTCTGAGTTTCCAGTTTCTATTGCTCTATCTCTCAGCCGTACCAAACGCGATAAACCTGGTACGACGATCTTGTGCCCGATTATTATCAGAAAGATTATTTTCATGAATAAGATATGGTTTAGAAAAGTGCGGGTTTAGCACAAATGGTCATCAAATTATCTCTTCAATACGAATCACTAGACCACGAGGTTGCACCGATAATGGTCCCATAGTAAAAAGAATCTCACCCGTAAAAGCTCTCTAGTCTGAAAGTGTACAAATAAGATGAAGTTTTCAAAAAAAATCAACTCTTCCAATAAGAAAAAAACAAGAGAACTTATTAATAGATTTTGAGAATGCAGATAGATAGGCTCTTATTTCGAAATTAAGAGACGTTTTCAGGACTCCAGATCTTATTAGGCTGTATCCTGACTGGGCCCCCTAATTAATCGTTTGAGGATTTTAAGATTTCAATTCAACCAAAAACCTATAGTTGGGTTTTTAGTTGAGATGTTTAATGTGACTAACGAGTATTTAGTCTCCAGCCTTCAAGATAGACTTATTGCCTATTCTACAATAGTTAAATTCTATTTTGTAGAAAACAAAAATGAAAAAATCGATATGTAATGTAGAAGTCGATATGTAATTTAGTTGTTCTCAATTAGTTCAATGGAAGCTGACTGATATCCTCTTGCTTTACACAGATTAAATTATTCTTGATCGATCTTTTCGAATTCTAACACCTTAAAAAGTTCTGCTTTGAAGGAAAGGTACTCCTAAAATTCAATACTTGGTTATCCCTCTTAAAAAGCGCATTACCTCATTAGCCCCTCTTTGTTCAGTTCTTGCTGAAAGCCTGCTCACTATTCCCATTATATGATGTACATTCTCACTAAAACACAAATAAAATCAATAATAGCTCAACACTATAACATTGCTTACTTCATCATGTGGAGCTGACTTTCAAATCCAGAGCTGTCTGTTCTCCGGGGAGAGCCTTCGTTGGTTAGAATCTGTTTCCTTTTCTAGATTATTCAGAATGAGACTCGAGAATTTATCACCATAGAATATACCTGCAATTCCTCGATTAAATCGTCTGAGGCGCCTGAAGTAGGAATTAATTTGGCAGAGAGTCCTAGGCTTCTGGAGATGTTCTTTAGCAGATCCCTAGAAAAAATTGGATGTGTATATCTTTTTCAAAGGAATTGACTATACGCTCTGCCTCTTTGGAAATGAGGATGCATATAGCAGTCCTTACAATCCTGGTATTCTTTATTCGTTTTCCTGAATCCATAAATATTGAGCTATTCCATCTTTAAGCACCGAAAACCTGCCGATAAATTTACCTGTCTGATAAAGGAACTGTATTTAGAGTGCTTATAGAACCGAGGAAGCATGTCCTCTGCGAATACTGCAGGATTCAAAATCTTGAAGTATTCGCCGTCGTCTGACCAGCATATTACTGTACCATAGTTCCCGGACTTGATAATGTAACTTGCTTGAGAGCACAAAAGGATGGCTACCTGAAGAATTGAGTAAAGCTGATTTAAGAAAGCGGACTTGTATTTCTTGGAGGTTCTCTTTTGAACAGCGTTCATTTAAGAATCCGATTTTGGTGAGAATAAATAATTAATATAGAATTCATTGGTTCAACTTTCTAAACTCATTTTTCTCAGTATAAGTGAATTAAAAATTGGAATCATTTTATAATTCCTCAACAATCCACGTATATCAACTTTTTTTTTGGTAATACAACGATTTGCAAAAAAATTAGATCTTAGATAATATATAATTTTCTTTCTCAAGTTTCTTTTTAATTAATAATTTGCTTATTAAAAGAAAAATTTAAGCGCTTTGCATTGATGTTTCTTAATTTGATATTATTTAGAAAATGTAGAGTCGTGAGTGAGTGTATTCTTGTTTCCATAAGAAACTTGTCCTTCTCAAATTCAGCTGAGAAGTGTAAGCTAACTTAAATGAGTAATTTTTCCTATTGAAATTCACAAAGTCGCCTGTAAAAGTAGTTTAGTTGTAAAATAGTGAGAGGCCTCTACTTTGATTGCTCCAAAGTGCATGTTTAAAAGAGGGAGCTCGATGAAAACAGCAGAATCGATCCAATAGCCACACGGGAGATTATTCTCTTTTTGTTGGTTAATGCATTAGTATGTATATCATTCAAAATTACTATTTGATGACTTGTGACTGTATTTCCGACGATGATTATGATAATCAGAAGATCCTCAGACGACAAGTTATGTCCCCTTTGCTAGACACTGGCTGTTGCGTTGAGAGTAATGGACTGATTCTTTCATCTTTGATTCCTTAGAGCCAATGAGTTGCTGGTAGAGAGGGTTATTGAGATGTAACCTGAGAAAAATTGTTTGGAACGATTTTTCCATTAAATTAATTAAAGTCGATGCAATAATCTGAGCATTCAAAAGAATTAAAGAGTTGAAATAAGCACTTGAGGAAGAACAATTTATTTAAGAGAGAAGTTCACAAAATTAAATCGCTTGAGACAAATTCACAGGTCCTGTGCAATTCAGACGAAGCATCTCTTCATGTGTAGCAAAAATGAAAGCTTTTCATCCGTTTTCAATGCGAATGCTTTAAAAAATGGAGATCAGATGGCTTATAACTGGGACTTGATCTATTCCATCTCAGAAGACCTCTTGCGACTGTCGGTTATCAATAACTATTTGCTGTTTAGACCGATAGCAGCATTTGCAAGATCAAGTTTGAACATGGATTGAGAATAAATTCATGATGGATGCACCTAAATTCAAAGGAGCTGAGATTAAAAGTGAGTTCTCTTGTTGCTGAATTCAGGTCTCATTTCATTTTGAGACTATCGGCAATAATCAACTCAAAAAGTGAATTGATTGTATCATTTCTAGCTGAAATTCGCAAAATGAAGGCCTGCTCAATACTACTCTGGAGTAAAATGTTTGATTCTGCTAAATGAGGGGAACTAGATGCTTCCTGATTTACATATTTCATAGAAAGCAGGAATACGTATGATTGTAATCTGAAAGAATAATATTTGCATATTTGCTGGAGTCTTTTTTCAAGAAATGAACTAGACTGTTTCCTTGTGAAAATAGATTTGTGAGGATGTCAGATTTTATCTTCTAGTAATTCTTTGTTGATGCCAAACTGAAGAAAAAACTTAAATCGTCTTGTGTTATCTACTAAACACACTCGTCTTCATTAATTTCCACACGAAAGACTAATAAAAGTCAGCTAGAATTGATCTGGTTCTAATCTTTTTGCTTCACTAAAGGTCTCAGCGGCTTTTACTGGAATGGTTTCTAAGATCCGTCAGATTGGTAGTTAAAGAATGAGGTACAGGAAACCGCTTGTTTTTCTCAAGAGATAATCACAGTACTGTCGTTGCTGCAGTTATGAGTAGGTCTTGAGATGATGAGATGTCTATGCACCAATGAATGCAGCAGACACCTTCAAAGAGTGTTTTACTACGCTTCCTTGGGAATTCAATTCGAATTTGATTGTAAGGCAGTCGAGGCCTCTCTAGGATCAACACATAGTAAACAGAAAATCATTAAGAGTATTGAGAAGCAACTCACAAAGTAGAAATGTCATTGCAATGAAACTAAAAGTGAGACGCGGCTAGAAAATCAATTTGAATTTTCGATTTGAAAGAAAAGCTGCTCGAGGCAGTAACTAAGATTCATATTCGTTGCTCACAAAGATTCGTTGCGTTTTCAATTTCGAGAACGAGGTTTGATTCGTCTATTTCCAGGTATGTTCTGAATTGCCGCTTGAATTACGACACATTTTCTAAGGTCTCGAATAGCATCAATAAATAGCGAAAAATCGTTTGCAAATTATTAAAGTTCGAAAAAAAATTCTAACAGGAACTCAGAAAGTCTATCCCTGTATCCTACAGTGTGCTTGCGTGACCAAGAGCATTGCGGTGGCACACTCTTTAAGTCAAAAATCAGTTACTGATGCATCAGTCAAAATGAATATTTGTTAGATGGTTCCAGCGAGAACAAGTAAGAAGGCTAGAAAAAAATCGTTACTGAATAGCCAGCCATTAGCTTTATTAATACTCAAGTTTTTCGAAAATAGAATTACAAAGATATTTCCAAAAAAAATAAAATAAAATTGCCAAAATGAAAATTTATCGAAACCCAATGAAGATATATCTTATCTTAGCATTCTTCGCTGTTTTAAGTTACTCTGCTAATTTGAGAACCGAATGCTCTGCCTGCAAGCCTGAAACATCTAAATTAATCTCTGCTGTGAAAGCAGGATTTCCAGTGACTTTTTCGTCCGTGTGGCGTTCAGATCATGATGCTTATCGACTAGATGAAGTCAGAGTAAGTGGCGAGCCAAAAGCAAATGTAGGTGCCTGGTGTTCCGCTGTACTCGATACAAATCAGTGGATTCAAGTGTCTTCTCTTGAGCCCAAGTATTGGACTGGAGTCACGACTCAAGGAAGATCAGATCCATACGATTGCAAGCAGTGGGTCAAAAAATATACAGTGAAGTATACTCTAGATGGAGAGAATTGGTACCTTGCGGACGATGGTAAAGTCTTCAATGGAAATAGCGATGAAACCACCAAAGTAACTAATGAGTTTTGTGAACCTATTTATGCTAGGACGATACGAATCTGTCCTCAAGAATGGAACGAGCATATTTCTATGCGTTTTGAAGCTTATTTCATGAACGACACGCTTTGACCCAAATGACTTGAACTAGATATCTATAACTAATACTGATAAACTAAATAATGAAATATCTACCCATTCAACTTCTATGAGATTTTATCTAATCCCAATAAACAAAAAATAACTAACAAATGGCTTTCATTATATTATGTTTATAAGCAACTTAAATAGAGCTGCTTTTATTTCCTATCGGTGATACCGTTTGGCGTAAGGATCTGTTAAAGAGTCAGTGCTTAACAGTGTCAAGTGAGAGAGCACAATAGTTATCCTTACTAAATCTCGTTTTTGCATTGCTCCTCATCTGATGATAATGGTGGTGGATGTATTCACGAGATATATGCTTCATCAAGAAAATCGGACAAAGTCGAAGCTATTGGGTTTTGACATAGCTTATTTCTTCTTTTTTTTAAGGAAGAAAAAGATTTCACTTGTTTGGAGTAATATTTTTCCCAGTTTGTTTCGTCACAAAATAAATTTAATAGAATTCAGAATACTTCAATGACATCAGTCCAAGAGCATTATGATCAATCTAATGCTCTAAAGAGGAATGAGAAGCTAAGCTTTTTATTGGATGCTTCAAGTGAAGAACAAACAAGTGAATGTTTAGAATCAACCACGTTTCCTGAAAATCAAAGGGATCACAGCAAATCAAGCTGGACCTGAACACCGTGAGGATTGTAACTTCTAGATCAATGCCTTCTCCTTCATATGCATCATGTGAGAATTTCGAATGTGACGATGCTTCCTATGACCAAACTGGTTGATTAAACTAAGAAAATATTACCTCAAATGGCTACTTTCTTGTAGAGACTGCGATTTCAGATGAAACAAGTGAAAGCTCAGAAGCAGCAACACTTTCTATGGGCCTTGAGATGAGTGCCATTTTTGACTTCAGCAACTCAGGCTTCAAAGTCAAATGCGTAAAATATCAGCTATTGCAATGTTAGCAGATCCGAAATAAGCATTCTCATAGGGGAGAAACCTTTTTTCGATGGCATACATGCTTTCTTACTGCTTTTTAACAAAAACTTAAGGATTTTTTCGTTTGGATTCGTCATATAACAGACGATTGACCATTTCATCTCATTTAAACTTAGACAACACGAAAACTGGAATTATGGTATTGCTTGAATTGCTAAGATAACAAATTTCTGAGAATTTTTCCTCTCCATACAAGATAGGATGATTTTTTCTTCTTCGCCACAAAGTTTCATATATTTCTTATCCATATTTTCATTTGTGTCTAGAACCTCTTGTTTTCTAAACTTGTTTTTCAGGGATGATAAGTTTTTCCTCACGAAGATTGCAGATTCTAAGTGCTATTCTCAATACTACAGATATGTTTCCAATGTCCTTATAACTTTTATTCTTAACAATTTTTGAAATAAAATAGCAGCACATGGATAGTTATTTTATTCGAGGTTTTTTCCTTAATTTCTGTTCACAGCTGTTTCTCAATAAACTAAGTGAAATTTTTCTCAATTTCTGGTCTCCGCTTTTGTTTTCATTGGCCAATCCCTCCCCAATTTGATTGTTTTCCATAATTAACCTGTTGATGAAGGTTTTTTACTAGAGAAATATCAGGAAACCTCCGTTTTCTTCATAGAATTATCTCATTTTAAACTATAGTCAACAAATTTCACTTTCAACAAGAAGCTGAGGGATAATACTGTTACAATTTGCTATAGCAAGTAGTAGAACACTTTTCATATAAAAAAAATCAAATATGGAAAACCTATGATCTGATATTGCCAGAAAAATATACACATACTGATATATGAGGACCAGAAACCCTCTTCTTGTGACTTGGGAGGTATTTTTACCTTTCAAGATCATGACTTACTTAAAGAAATGTTATACAACTCTTTGAATTTAGTGTAAGATAAGAAATATTAAAGATGGATGAGGATGAAAAAGTTCGGGCCTGGATTATCAGTAGACGATATGATATATATTTGAATTGTTACAATTTATATGGATACAATTAGAAAGTCATATGCTCCAGCCTCAGTATGCTCGTTTTCAAATCTCCTCTTTCTCAGTTTTATCATGTTCTAAAACCTGAAAGAGTTCGGTTTTAAAATGAAGGTACTCCTAAATGCAATCATTAGGCTTCTTCCTTAAAAGAACTATACCTCATTGGGTCTTCTTGGCTCAGTTCTTGTTGACACCCTATTCATTGTGTGTATCATATGATGCATCCTTTCTCTAAGGTGTAAAAAGCATTGATGGTGTAAAGCAGCTCAAAGTTACTTCATCACACGCAGTTGAAGCTCGAAACTTATGGCTTCATTTTTTGCTTGAGTATTTAGATTCTCATCAAAAAGACTTTCTTTGCGTACCAACTTTTTTTTCTAAATTATTCCATAACAATGGTTAAAGATTTCATCGCATTTACAGGAGGTTCTTCTATTAACTCGCCCGAAACGCTCGGGGCTGGAGTTAATTTGCCAGAACTCCTCTGGAGTCTGGAGATGTTCTGAATTAGATCTCTAACATCGATGATAAATGGGACTTCAGAGCAAGTTTATACATTTGGCCTCTTCGAAATTCAGGATGTAAATACCAATCCTTGCAATTTTGATCTGCTTCATAAATTTTTCTGAATCCATGGCGATCGAGCTATTTCATTTTTTAAGCTAGGACTTTGATCAAGCAAATTTACTTGTCTGATAAAGGAACTATATTCAGAGTGTTTATAAAATCGGGAAAGTACGTCTTCTGAAAAGGCTGCAGGATTCAAAATCTTGAAGTAGTCTCCGTCTTGTGACCAGCAGATCACATTCTCAAAGTCCCTTGACTTTACAGTGTCAACAATAGGAGAAAAAATAGTGTTACTTGAAGAATGCTGTAGAAGCTGTACAGGAAAGGTGATTTGTGTTCCTTCGGAAACGATCTTTCTTGAAAAGCCTTCATCAAGCGAAAATTTTTCAGTGAGTGTGAAAAAATTAATATAGAATAGATTGATTTGATTCTCTGCGTTTTTTTCCTCGAGTGACAGATGAATTATTAATTGAGAACCACTTTTTCAATTCTTCTAAATGACAAAAAAGAATCAAAATTTGATTATAAAAAGCTTTAAATAAAATCATTTGATAATTATTCAAATTGAAAGATGAATTTCGCTTTTTAAGATGACCAAAGAAAAAATAATTTCATTTTTTTTCATTGCCATTATTAAATTATCAATTTGCTTTTGAACCCAAATGCTGACGTCAATTCAAATGATGCTTTAGATTCAAAGATTTAGAAGTTTTTTCACGAGAAATTTGATTTTTTAAATGTCTTGCTTGTAGAAAATATTGAGGTTTCCATCAGCGACCATTAATTCTCAAGAGGACTGACTCGCCCCCGTTAATATTGGAAGAAACAGGACACTGTATACCATGAAACTTCAACTCTTTCTTGAGAATATATTTTAGATTTGAGCAACGCTTTGCTTATAGAAAGTTAGAAAAGAGTGCTTTAATGGGAACATTTGCTGTTTCTATAGTGAAGCATGACAATATAGAAACGTTTTAAGTAGGTTAGAAGAAACAAAGGAATCTAAATATATATATAGAAATTGAAAAAGGAGAATCATTTCAAAAACCGCAAAAAATCTTGATAAATTTTGATAGCTTTGGGTATGCCTAACGACCGCACTTATCTCATCTTTCATCTCTTCGAATTGCTAGATATATTACATTGAAATTCACACAGAATTTTCTAGCCAACCAAAGGAATAAGACAACACACCTCGTTACGTCTTTACTGTCTACTACTTTGCGGTGAGTCACTGTTTTATCGTGGATGATCGTGCTGAATTAGCTTGGAAAAGGGATGCTCTGGAGCTGGCTTGCGAATTAAGTCAGAATCAACCAGTGCAGGTGTCAGGTGTCTAAGCGGGATAAAAAGCATAACAGTTCCAAAAAGAGACAAAATAAAAAAGGCATATTCAAAATCGAATTTCAAAAAGTCAAAGCATTAGACACATTGACGGAGGAAAGGAGGAATTAGGAGAGACTATAATAACGTAGTTCGACAGTAATTGGGCATGTGCATAGTCTATAGTAGATGTGAACGTAGTATTTCTTTGTTGCCTTCTACCACCCGACAATTTGCACCGAAGAGCCAATTTTGTTTACAGAAAGCAGAAATACACCGTCTGAGAACGAGAGTTCATGAAAACTGCTGAGTTGGACATAAATAAAAGGCAACATTACATTGCTAGATAATAGAAGGGCAAAAACATTGCTTAGCTATCACGTCCCCTACGCATATAATTGAACGATTCTCCGAGTGACACGAGGGCTTGCATTTTTATAACTTTTTGCGAATTATCTAACATCTGGAAGTCCAATTTAACTAACTCTTGTATTAACGTCTGGTCTCATAGCAATGATTTCAAAATACGAACGATATAAATTTCCTTGGAAAGCTCTTTATTTCGGGACATTTTGTTGTTTCTCTGATTAAGATCGTAATTTACTGTGTTACTATGAAAAAAATTCTCCTGCTGTTCAATAGCAGAGATAATCTCAGCGGTACAACGTGAGAAAGAAATCTGATAATATTTTATAATGCTTCCATTTATGGCTTGGCATTGATTGTTATCCAATCAATGTAAATGGATACTAATTTATTTCTTACTTCATTCAATTGGCATCGAGTTAGCATTGCACAACAAACTGCAGTTAACATCTAAAATAATGATTCTCTTAAGACATGGAACGGTTCCCATTGGAAATTCCATAGCGAACGATGCTATCGCGTAGAGCGATATGTCGCTTGAGTGTTAAAAAAAAATTTTAAAATACTTGCTTCTGAATTTTGTTATCTCAAAATATTTGCTCATGTAGGCAAAGTATTTCCGTGAATTGGGATTATTTTGACGAAAATTTACACTCAAAGTTCGCTCATTAAGAGTTGAAATTAAACAAACAATAATTTTCGAATTTCCCGTGGCAATGTCATTCTGTTGAAGGACAATTAGCGCGCAAATGAAACCTCTTAAGTAGAATAAACAATTTATCCCTTAGATTTCGAGAAATATCACTAATAAACTGAAATAAGAGAGATTTCCCGCTAAAAACCTCGATTTCGAAAGATTTGCTTGGAATACTCGTAAATTTTGCACATGAACATTGAGAATCGATAATAATGGCCTCTGCCGAATTCCTTTCCAGAGAAATTGTGTTTAGAATGTCCAGGCTACAAAAGTAGGCGAATATGGTGCTATTATAATGCAATGCTCCCAGAAGCAACATCGCAGCCAAATCCCCAAGCATCTTCACCCCTGTCAGAAGGAAAAAGCTAATTTTCAAGCATTCGGGACCAGCATAATTTGATTTGATCATTTTTTGCTTATCAAATTCCGGGCAATCTCAAATCAAACCCTAATCTGGAGGAGAAGAAATATTCTTCTCGTCAGTTAAGATGGAAACGCAAAGAAGTTCGTTAGTCATGATGAAAAAGCTTTCGGGCTACAAAGTATATGAATATTCAATTTTTCAATACTAATAATTTATATCTTTCTAAATATTGTTGCACTACTTTGAGTAATTCCAAAGGATTCGCTTAATTGAACCTGCTGTATGCACATTTCGTCCAAATCCAAGGAAAGTAGCAACAAAGATGTAATTTTTCAGTTTTGATTAGATTTTTTATGTATAATCTTCTAAATTTATTAATTTTGAACGATGAGTCAGTAATTAAACTCATCATGATAAAAATCCAAGCCATTCCATAGAAAAACAAGAAGACCCCCGAGACAATAATTTTCGCATAATTCAGCGCTGCTTTTCAGAAACCGCTGATATGAGCAAGAAAAAAAATAGACTAAAGACATTGAACATCATGATGAGTGTTATTAGGTTTTTCAACTGACCCATCAAGCCCGCAAGGCCTTCCAAGAAAACAAGGATAGCCAATAGAAAAGAGATGTTGGCCTTATACTCATAGATACTTCTTCTTGAGAAACTGGAATTTTATCAATATTTGGATCTTTAACATCATTAAATCTAAGAGAAAATTTCAGAACAATTAGAAAACTTTTGAATTTCAAAAATAAACTAATCTTTAAAAAATGCGTCTACAATCAGTTCATTCCCAATGATTATAGTCCGAGTATAGCCGAAAGCTTCATTTCTCTCATTTTCAGTTCATAACTACTTCACAAATGATATTTTTTCTCATGTTGATCCCGATTCTGATATAAAATTTGAGTCCTTTAATTTCTCTTAAAAATCTTGATTTTCAGAG
>ENA-UOTZ01001118-UOTZ01001118.1-compost-metagenome-genome-assembly--contig:-NODE-1118-length-19978-cov-25.664489_pt1 | contig 19978 bp, 10 predicted proteins | sample MGYA00238144_ERZ746983 | MGnify/ENA primary metagenome ERZ746983 (study PRJEB28759, sample SAMN06268863) | compost metagenome | isolation source: single cell | place: USA: California, Emeryville, Joint... | reverse complement strand
ACAATATTGAATACGATGTTCGTCTGGTCTTTATAAGCAATTTTGTCATCCTTGGCAATGTAGTCGTGCGATTCGAAGGTTTTCACGTCTGCGAGCATATCCTTAACAGCTTCTTCAATCAGGAATTCCCAAGGAGAGAATCTAGCACAGCATTTCAAATAAGGCTCTGATTTAATCACGTTAGCAAGCCTCAGGTTCGATGCTCGGTTGTTCCAAATGTAATCTGTCAGTTCTTGTATTGTAGGATCGCTTAGACTGACAGAAGGAGTGTAGACGTTTCCATAGAAGTCCTTGTGGAAGAACACATCAACCTCGTCAATGATAAGGATTCTTGGCGACATTTCCGAAGCGTCCTTGTTGTGAGACCATTTCTGAGTGGATATCAGATCACCAGCAATTTTCCTTATATCTCCATCGCGATTAATCATCTCCTCACATAGCTTGCTGAAAGTGCCATAATGAACAGCACTCAAGAGATCAAGACTTTCGAACAACGGTTTGAAGGCGTTATAGTCTCGTTTACAAAGATAATCACTGTAGCAGGCACAGCTAACTTCATATCCACAAAGAGCGAGAACACACGCCGTAACCGCCATTACGATGGATTTTCCTTCCCCTGTGCCGACTTGAACGAGATTATTCGAAATGACTTCCTTGTCGTCTCCGATTCCAAGCATTCGGAAGATAGAAATAATTTGAGCGGCATGAGGTTGAAGTAGATAATTTTCGGGTTTATCGACCACTCCTTGCGCTTCGAAGTAGTTCCCCGCATTTGAAAGTGTCCAAATTGCAAAGATATGAGCGAGGATACTTGGAATACTGCTTGTCACGCTGCTATCCCAGGTGACTTTGCCTTTCTCGGATCGTTTGTAGGTCATTATAGTTTTTTTAATGAGAGGAGTAATGTCTAAGCCAGGCTTCAAGTTATCTTCGACAATCCTTCTGTACTCTTCATGGAATGCCTGGTATCTTTTCCTCAATCGTTCAATATTTAGTCCATCTCCTTCTAAATTTGATAGCACATGTTCAATACCGTGCTTGCTTGTCTTATCAACAAAGATAGCGTTCGAGTAGCCCTCGAAACACTTGTGGTCAGAAATGATTTGTTGTCCGATGCCAGTTTTATCTGAGTTCAAAAACGTGCCGAGTTTAGCAAGAGCCTTGTCGTGTGTTGTCTGCGTTTTGTAACTGACCAAAAGCTCTTCAACTCTTGCATTAATTTTCTCTTTCACAACCTCCGTGTTCAGTGAAAGTGCCTTGATTTCCTTCAACACGTCACCGAATTTCTCAGGCTTTTCGTACGTTTTCTCCAACCCTTTCTGAAGGATGATCACTTTATCCCAGATCTGCTCCTTGATGGTCTCGATGCTCTGCTTTATATTAAGATTGGTCTCGAGGTTTTCTGCGATTGTGCTCAAGTGGTTGAAGTAAACGACAAACTCTCGAGACTCACTTGAAGAATTTTCGTTCAAAATCTTTTTGAGTAAGGCCTGCGCTCTTAAACTAATATCTGCAATATTTTTTTCGATATAATCTGAACACACCTTGAGATCTTCAGCTTTCAAACCGACTTTCTTCGCTAGTTGGCATTCGAATGCGCATTTAAGCAAAGCAACTTTTTCGTTCAGTTTTTTGTAAGAGTCTTCTGCGTTGCTTTTGATGAAATTTGCTTTATCTTTAACAAAGCTAGCTTTTGTAATTTCTTCCTTGTATGAGATCAATACCTGAGTGATTTTGCCTTTCGCTTTGGTGTATTCTTCTTTATCAGGTATTTCTTTTGTCAGTTCTGCAAGCTTCAAACTGATTTCTTTCTGCAGATGAACTTTCACTTTTTCACTCATATCACACCATTTTTCTAGAATAGTCAACGAGGAGGTTATCAACAGAAGGTCCATCTTCTCGAGTCCTTGCGTTAGTTCTTGTTTAATTGGACTAAGCCTTCCGATGATTTCTTTGTTTATTTGGATGTATTTTGCTTCAATATCCGTAGGGAAAATCTCTTTGAGCGTACCATGAGACTGATAATGTTTGCTGAGCTTTACGGCTTTCCATATGTCATCGTAGCGTTGTTCTATCTTCTTTATCGTTTCATCTGACACTGCGTCCAATTTTTCTGGAAGAGTAACCGCGGCAAATAGCTGATCGATGAATTGAGAAAATGTGCTTTTCACTTCTAGGTGGGCATTCGAGACTTCCGAGATAGACTTTCCAAAAACGTGAGTGTACTCGCTCATCAGTTTCAATGAGCCTGACGCTTCTTCAATCTTGAATTCATGCAATTGAGAGCTCAATTTGTCAGAGCCTTTTCTTATTTCTCCCAGAACCAAGTATTTAATTTCCCGCGCATTCGCGCCATTCCCGGTGTTCATGTCCTCAGTATATAGTTCTTTCAGAGTGTTCAAATTGGTACTCGGCGAAGCCATAGCATCCTGCAACTTCTTTCTATTCTCCGCTATCTGATGGGTGAAGACAACTTTATAATTTTCGACATCAGAAGCTAGCACGCTTTTGAGATCAGCAGGCAAGTACTGTAGATAGCTTTCCAGTTTTCTGAAGGGGTTGAGCTCATTGGGTCTTAGATTTTTCCTTACTTCCTCAAGTCGCTTCTCAAATTGCGTTTTCATCGCTAATTTGATTCTCACTTGTGTGGCGTCATAAATGGCATTCAGTTCCTTGACTCCTTCGAATTTCTCCAAGATTGTGAGTGGATTTTTTATGACCCAGTCTTCCAGCGTGAGTCCAACGTATTCCTTCTCTATTCTCTCTACGAGCTCTCGCTGAGTTTGAGTCAGCTTTGTGATTTTTCCATGCACTTCCTCCGTGAGGTAAGTGGGAAGCAAATCTGCAATGAATCTCGCCTGGGATAACTTTTTTTCTGCCACATCAAATTGAAGTCCTGTCAGCGATGTACTCAGCCCTTCTAAATATAAAAGAACTTTTGAGGACAGGGTGTTTTTCGCCCTCACTTGGAATTTGTCTAACTCTTCGGGTTCTTTGAGGAATTGCTTCATTAGACTTTTCGCTTTTCCTACTTTCTTCAAGTCCTTCTCGAGGATCTGAAGCTCTTCTCTTGTTAATTGAGCAGAAAGCATAATAATCTTGGTATCAAGGGTGTCCATGAGATCTGCCAGGGTGTTATTGAACATATTTTTCGCCTTCTGCAAAACAGAATTACTCAAATTGTCATTCTTGATTTGTAATTCTTCCATCTCAGCACAGGCAAGTTGGTAATTGTGCTGCTTTAAATGCTCAATGAGCTGGCTATGAAATTGCTCAGTATCTTCGCAATGCTTCTTGGAATATTCACGGTAGACGTCGCTGAATTTATCAGAACCTTCATTAAATTCATCAAGCTCGCCGAGGATCTTTACCAAGCTTAACCACATAGTGATATCCACAGATTTTACCGAAAGCGATTCTGTCAATTTGCCTGTTATCTCTCTCATCAAGTCGTCCAACATTCTTTTCCAGCTTTCTAACGTCTTTGAAAAATATACATCGTAGAGGCTAGTCTTATGATTGCTATTGAGTCTGTTAACCTCCCTCAGCATTTTTGCAAGATCTCGGACTTTTAGAGCAGTGTCCTCTTTGGTAAAGGAGCTCAACTCGCAGTTTTTAAGGGCGACGACTACTCTTGCAAACTCAGACTGTAGATTCTGAGAATAGCTAGCCATGAAATTAGAGAGAGCGAGATCTGCTTTCTGTCGACTGGTATTGGACAGAATGCTAATGGTTTTAGCATTCGCAAGATAATGAAGGTATTTTTCAATTTTGACAGGATCCAAGAAAATTTTTTGAATATCGCCTTGCAATATCTCAGAATGGTAATCCTTGATGATTTGATCGAACACACGCTCTGTTGCTGTTGTGAATTCTTTAACTATTTCGTTGATGGCAGTTTCAATGTTGGGGATAGTCTCCTCAAGCGACTTCATGTTTAATGCTTCGATAACTTTCTTTGAAGTTGGGATGAGAAGACCATAGTTGTCCAGAAGGTCCAAATTAGCCTCTTGAATAGAGCCTTTCAGGCTACTCAAATACTGGATGATTTGTTTCTGCACGGCACCGAATATGTCGCTGTAGATTCCCTCACGGTATTTCTCTATCCATTTGGCAGATTTCAAGCGGATCAAATTATCATTGAGCTCCTTGTAATTAGCTTCCGCCAGGTCAATAATCTTCATCAGCACGCGCTCAATATCAGACCTGATATCTTTAACAGCGTTAAAGATTGTAGAGAGCAATTTATGATATGATTCTCCTGTTTTGAATTCAATTACGGGTATCTTGCGAATGAGAGTGATTTGGTCGACGTCGACTTCCAAGGCTTCAAGCGGAGTTTTATCCTCCCCTTTAAGTTTCTCTTCTATTTTTGACATCCGCTTAAGAATAAGATTCTCGATCTTTTGGACCAGGTTCTCATAGACTTGTTGAATCGTTTCGAGCGGGATATGGGGTTGCAGGTTGTAAGTGTCTTTTGCAGATGAAATCGTTTTGAAAACTTTGGAGATCTCGGCGAAATCTTTTTCATTAATCGTGTCTTTTGTGAAGTATTCGTCCGTGCTTGCAGTAGAGTCTTCAAGTACCTTAATGAAGAAACCTTGGCCGCATTGATATAGGGCTAGGGTCTCAGGCTCTAAATGATCGCTGAGGGACTGCTGAAGTTCATAAAGTTGTTGCAACTCTTTGGAGCTGGCTTCAAAATCTCCATTTTTCACGGCTTTTTCAAACTTCTCAAACGAAGTCTTCGCCATTGAAGTCACCGTATTCAGCAGCGTCTTGTAATTTGAATCGAAGGAAGGAAATGAACTCACAAGCACTCGCACTTTATCAGCGTTGTCTTTGATGATTTGAATGTTATTCAAATTCACCGAAGAGACTTTCGAGCACAATGCTTCGATTTCCATTTTGATTTTATTTTCATACGCTGCAATTGATTGAGTCTCTGAACCTAAATGGCTCTCTCTGAGGAGTTCTGCACTCTCGGCTTTCTTCATAAAGTCTTGATAAATACAAATATCAGCTGCGGTTAATGGACTTTTACTCTCTAGTCTCTGAGTAAGGAAGGCCACGGCGTCATGATAATTTTGGTTCACGGTTTTAATAATGTGGCTCACGCACTCTTGATAAATATTTCGAAGGAAATCTTGCTGCAGAATTTCAATAACTTCTTTGAGTTCGTCCAGCTTATATTTCACAAGAGCAAAATCACCTCGATTGGCAGCAGAAATGATCGCTAGCTGATGTTTCTGACCTTGTCCATGGATAGCGCTCTTTGACAAAGCGGACAAGCTCACTGTGAAAACCTCCTCTGGGTGAAGGATCGATTTCATGCAAGTGAAATCTTCAATGATTGACTCATTGTCGTCATTAATGACGTCAATGGTCATGGGAGGGCCTCGCTTCCTCCTCACTTTGCTTTCCATGTCGTAGATCAAAGTGGTGAAGCTATCGTCAGCTTTTTCTTCAGGAGTCAAATTTTCAATAATGTTCTTGAGAACAGAAGGAAGGGCTTTGAGTTCTTGCTCAGAAAATTTCGTGAAAATGTAAGCAAAGGATGAAAGTTCATCTTTGATAGTTGGGATCATTCCGACTAAAATATGTGCTAGTTTCTTAAGAGCTTGGAATCTGTCTCCACTCTTGCTGCTTAGCAGAATGATGGGCTTCACAGAATTGCAGCCTTGAATAGCTTTGATGATCCCGAAACAGTTGGCGATGTCGACTTCTGGGCCATTAGTATCCTCGAATCCGGGGCTGTCGCAAATAATGATCGTACGACCTCGATGTCGTATCCTCACCGGAGTAATGTAACGAGTCTCAGAGTTGGTGTACGGACTTGAAATTACTCGCTTGAGGTCAGAGTTTTCTATGTCTCCTATTGGACCAATATGATTGAAGCCCTCTATTTTCTGGTAGCTCATTTTAGATCCAGCTAAGAAATGCGTCAAAGTTGACTTTCCAACTCCTGTGTTTCCAAGCAGGAGAAATACATCAGCGCCCTTGATGGATTTGGCAGCATCATGTACCTTTTCGAAAAGACTCAGCATGTACTTTATGTCCAAAGGACGAATTTTTTTGAGCACTTTTCCCAACACTTCATAGAGAGCCTGGAAATCCTTTTGCACTTTGAACAGTTCTATCTTCTCTAGTGCTTCGACAATATCATGTGTATCTTTCTCTTCGATTTTGGCACTATTCTTCAAGAGATTCACTTCCTTGTCGATCGCGTCGTCCAGTCCCACATTTGCAGCCGAGTTTGGATCATACAATTTCAATCCGGCATAGAAGCGAAGGAAAATGAGGCTCTTTTCAAAGCACTGTGGCATTGATTTGTACATCTCGTATTCCTCCTTAAGCAAAGAGAGTTTTTTAGCATTCACAGCTGAGCAGTTGCTTTGGTCTCTGTTCTTGCTCTCTTCAAGGTCTTTCTGGGGGTTATTATCATCAATTTCTTCTACCGAGTCGAATTTCTTTTTCTTTTCCTGTTGTTGCTGCTGCTGAGGGATTTGATCATCTTCCTCTGATTGCTGATTCTTTTCTTGAATTGACCCATTCGCTTCATCCACTTTTCTCAATTCAACGATTGTCGAGTCAAGATCACGTAGGTCCTTTAGGGTCTTGGAATCTTCCACGCCTTCTCCATCAATAAAACACGAATATTCGCCTGAGCTGATTTTATTCATTTCCAGTATGTAGCATTGTGCGTCTCTGATTGTAGAATTCAAGTTCACTACGTATTCTTGATGGTCCTCTCCAGCGATTTCAGCGAGAAGCACTCCTACGTCGGTAGTCACGAAATCGATGATCGTCTGAGGTATGATTGGAATCTCCGAAATAAGCTTACAAGGGGGTATCATTTTATTGTCAATCAGAATAACATAGCGATCAGGCATAGTATCGAACAATTGACCAGCGAGTTCTGAGAGAGGCAAATCAGGATTGACTGTGAGCTCTCTTTCAGATTCAGAAGACGAGTTGATAGAAACATTGACTTTGGTTTGGTATGATTTCATTTGAATGAGTTTCACAGGCTTGGCCCAGAGAGAAGGATAGTCGCTCGCCATCTTGTTTGGATCCAGTTTTCCATCTTCTGCTGTTTCAATAATGAAATTGGAATCATCTTCAAGTCCAACCCATGATCGCACTTGAGTCAATAACTCTGCAACTGGCGTGTTTAGAGGTATTATTCTGGTAATCTGCTTGGATTCTGTCTTTCCATTGACAGAAATGACAATTTTCTTTTTTGTCGATTCTACCATTGAATCAAATGTTATTATTATTAACTCTGCTTTCTTTCGATTTAAATAGGCAACAACGACCTAGTCGCTCAGTATAGCGTCCGATCCTTCTGAAAAATTTGTTCTACGAAGACTCGCAAGACTGATCATTTCTGATGTGTGAATTTCGAGGAAATCATTATCTTCTTTCCGTGTATTCATCTTCAGCCGAGGCTTTTCCTCAGTATGCTCAGGAAAGTAGAATTCTCATTTAATTTGAAGCATGAGAAATTAGGATTTCATGGAAGCGCTATGAGCATGAATGTGTTATAACCTAGAAATGAGTTGAACTACTGAAACAACTAGAATTATTTGAAAATCAGCACTGGAATGTACTGATCGTACTACATTATTAAAGTACGTCGCTGCTAGAAATTATATTCCTAAACCGTAAAATCTGCGGAGAACGATATTTTATTCGAATTAGACTGTGAGATCACTCTGTGATGTTTTTCGTTGGGCTTGAGTTAATATTAGTAGTTTAAAGGTTGGTTACGTATGGATGATGCAATGAGAGAATTCATTTGGTAGTATTTTCTTTAAAAAATGTTTGAATTAACCTAGAAATATTGATTAAAAAGAATCTGTTTCGAACTATGTAAAAGTAATTGAAAAAATTATTCAGCTTTTCTAACAAAACTAAGAATTCTCAAACAATTGTGCACTGTAGCAAATTAGGTTCATATTGAATGAAGTGAATGTATATCGGCTAGATACTTTTTGCCATTCTTAAAATCAGTATAATCTTCAAGAGGAGTTTAAGTTCGTACCAAATTCCATCTAAAGAGTAGGTTAACACAGTGCTAATATTATCACTGAATTCTGAATTTCATCAATAAAAGACTTTTTCATTGCGGTTCTTAAGTTACTTTGGATCTCGGGAACATATAAATTTGAGATTTAATTTAGTGGATGAATTAAAATAAAATTTGTTTCTAGCAATATGAAGTAGATGGAAATGAAACCTGTTACATTTTCAGCCGATTAATGCACAATAGAACCATTAAATCTAAAAATTATCCCGTCGATGACGATACCGTTTGGATCGATACTCTTTCGGAATTTTTGTGAGAGCTACATTCAGTCAATAGGATGCAATTTTTCATTGATAATAATCTGTAGGTATCTTTGGTAGTAGGATAGATCAGGTGAAACTTGTTCTTATTGATCTTTATGCTAATGCAAGAAGATTCAACTCCGTTTCAACATTCTATGCTAAAGTCACTGAAGAGTGCTTGATCATGACCGATTGCATCATCGCGGCCATCCAAATTACAAAACTAAGAAAAAAAGATGACTACTTTAATGCTTTGAATATATATAATTTCTGAATTAGTTTGCACTTGGCCAGTCAACGTATGAAGCCTTAATTAATCTAAGTTAAGCAACTAATATCATAAAATCAAGTGCCAAAATCAATAAGCAATAAAACAAGATTCATCAGATCATCCTCATTATGATTCTCCATAAAATCATTTCAAGAAACCGGCCGATGTTTCACCCCTGCCTTACTCTTAGCCACCTGCTTCTATATATTTTTTATCCAACAAACGTTATCAATTAAGGCTGGTCCAAAACCCCGCCAATTTGATAGAAAGCAGCTGTCTCAACAGACTTGGGACATTCGTGACAGCTTGAATGAATTTTTGTTAATATTGGCACTCAGGAGCAGGTTTTGAATCAACCTACGTTAGGCTCCTGTCGAATTATTCAACACTTTAAAATCTTTTATCAAAATTAATTATGAACCAAGAGAATACTCTCGATCTTGATGAGGGAGACCGCAACCAGAGGTTCTCTCAATATTTCGACTTCCAATCAATACTAGGCAACGGCGCCTTCGGTTTGGTCGTGGCAGCCAAGGATAAAAAGACTGGAGAACACGTTGCAGTCAAAGTAATGCCTAAATTTCCTTCAAACTTTTCGATATGATTGCCACTTTTCTTCCTAACAACTTTCGTCTAAATCTACATTCTCCAGATCGCTAAGAAGAACCTCATGGATCAATCATATCAAAGTTTGCAGCGTGAATCGACGATACTTTCCCAATTTAACCATCCGAATATCGTCCGCTTCAAAAAAACACTCGAAACCGAAAAAAGGCTATTCCTTGTGATGGAATGCCTTGAAGGAGGACAGTTAAAGAATAAAATGGAAGACGTTTTTCGCCAAGGCAAAAAGTTTACTGAAAATGAGGCCAGCATCATCATAAAAACTATTGCCGAAGGACTTGCTTACTTGCACATGAATGATACCATTCATCGTGATTTAAAACCAGGTAAGCTATCTTATTGTGAGCAGGGCAAATGCAATTTAATTCATTATCACGCAAAGATAATCTCCTCTTGAAAGATAGCAACGATCTTGGATCCGTGAAAATTGCTGACTTTGGGCTTGCAGCGCAATATGATCTCAAAACGAATTTGATAATGAGCTTCTCTGAGAAATGGGGAACTAAGATTTACATGGCACCAGAAATGTTTGGGAACAGTGAATATGGAAAAGTAATTGAATGATTTGAATGAAATAAGTGAAATATTTTCAACTCGCTAGCCAATAGATATTTGGAGCCTCGGAATTATTATGTATCAACTTCTCAACGACGGTAGACATCCGTTTTTTGATCCGAAGAAGGATTCTGTAGAGACGTTCCATAAAAATATTACGACTCAATTCGTTCCTCCAGATCATTTATCGGGGTATATTGAGATTTAAAAAGTGCAATCTGATAAACGCTAATTAATTATTAATTTAGACTTGCTCAGCAGTTGCTCACATCAATGCTGCAGATAGAGCCATCTAAAAGATATACAGCGGCTAGTATTGTTTCTCATCCTTGGATAACGCGCAATTTTAATGACAAACTTCCGCTTACAATCAATGAAAAATTAGAAGCATATAATCACCAAAACACGTTAATACGGATTATCAAAGCGCTCATGTTTACAAATCTCATAAAAAAGCAGCAAAATAAGCAAGGATTCTTAAAAAGGCTTAATAGCTATTCGCAAACGAGGAAAGCCAGATCAAACAGCGTGGTGAGCATCGAAAGCATCCCAGAATACCAAGAGTCGATACCTAAACCAATGATTCTCGTTTCTAATTCGAACAGTCCAACTCATAACAACGGAAACGACGAAAGGCCCAGCTACAATAGCATTGCTAATGGCCAAAGTCGCTCCACCATCGATATGTCTCGGTTCATAGACCTAAATCCTAATAATGAGCCTCAAACGGTAAAAGATATTTTCTTAAGTGTTCTTGCTGATCTACATCGATTAGAATTCATCTATGTTTCCTCAATTACTTAAATTAAACTTGGCAGCCAAAGACTCAACTTTATCCACAGTCAATAAAGACATTCTTGACTCGCAATCTGCTAGAGGAATGGCCAGAAGAAGCAGAGGAACTTCAGTGTACTTAATCATTTTCTGAGGATATGAATTGAATTTCTTTAAAATAGAGACTATGGCGAGACTATCCGCAGAAATCGCGCTACAAATATAACAGCTACTCTACTAGCCATTCAGAATTTAGGAAACAATCAGAATCAGGCTTTGAGAGAGACCCATGTAAAATTGTCGCTCACACCGATCCCAGTCGAAGATGATGGCAAGCCTAATGCTAGCTTCAAAGTTGAAGAGAAAACTACGCGTAGTCGCTCGCAAACTTACTCTTATCGAGCTGGACCTTCAGCGAGTCCAAGTCCAGATAAAAAATCTCAAAGGAACATGGAAAGTTTCTCTCCTGTGAAAGCCCGGCCGATCAATTCGAACGCCCCTGATACTTCGCCTGCAAAATATAATAAGATAAATCTATATTCTGAAAATTTCCCTCCGAAACAGTTAGTTTTGATCAAGCATCAGGCGGCTCCGAGTACTCATCTGACTGCTCGCAATAGCAACAGCTTGTCGCCTGTTAAACCCGGTGCTAACAAAAAGACATTTTCAGATTTTGACAATGGGCTTTTAAAAGCGCTTTCTAATATTAATAGTACTATCAAAGCCATCGATCCAACAGCAGTTTATTCTACAAACCCGAGAGATTATAAGACTTCCCTTTCTGGGATTGAAGAATCCAAACATCCACGTTCGAAGAACTCATCATTTGTATACGTAACAGGCTCAGCGAGCTCGAGAGTGGTAATCCACAAATTCAATTCTTTCTGTTTGCTAACAGTCCAATTATATAGGATAACAGCACTCATCGGGCACAACCACTTACTCTTCCTCGGATAAATCAGCATAAAAATCAAAGCTGAGTGCACTATGAACTGCTCGTGATGATGGCGATAATTTTTTAATTATATCAAATTTACTGTCTGTATCGACTGAATATATAAAATCTGTTTTTTTACTTTGCTTTCATTGAAACTTTCCTCTACCATATTCAATACCTTTCCGGTAATTTTTTGGTTCTTCATTTCGCCGTTGCTATTTATACAACTTGAGATTAATATTGAAAAATCGTATCGTAACCGAAAAACCTATTGTCTTTTAGTCCGAGGCTAATATCTTGAGCGTTTTTGCAATGGCACTTAGTTCGGCCAAACCCTCAAGATGTTATTAATTAGAAACGATAAACTTCTCAGAAAATTAAATTTTATCTCATTATTTGCATCGCATCAATCTGAAAGATGGAAGGAAGAGATCCTGGAGAACTGATAAAGTTGCAGAATGTTGAAGAGAATACTTGGGACAACAGAGATATATCCAAAATTCCAAACCAGAAAAAGAAACTCCCTCCAATTACCCAGCAGACTTCTCAACCATATCAGAACATCGAACTGTCGAATACTGAACTCAGCACAAAAGAGCTCGTTATCAAAACTTCAAGCACGTTGCCTTCTAAATTTGAAATGCTTATGAAAGAACCAAATGTTGTTGAGGTCTTTGACTTGACTAAAGGTAAGACATTTTTTTGCAGCGCGGATTTCTAAGGAGCATTGTGAATTTATCTTAGAATTCTCTCTGAAAGGGAGAGAGGAGAAAGTTTGTGCGTTGAAGACAATTAATCTTAATGACAACTCTGAATACTTCCCAATAAAGCGGTAAATGATCTGAAAGAGAGTTTTTTGGAGTTTGAAAATTGATATCGTGATTAGAGGAGAATTTTTGATGATAAGAGGTCCTTCTGGTGGTGGTAAAACGACGTTGTTGAATCTTATCGGAACGGCAGATGTTGCAACCTCTGGAAAGCTGAGTATGGGTTATTGAGTCTGCTGGAAAATAATTTTTTTAGGGATTATGGGCGACGAGATCAATGAAAAATCGTCTGATAAGTTTCTGTCGCGGTTGAGACTTGAAAAGATCGGATTTGTTTTTCAAACGTTCAATTTGTTGGCTACTATGACTGCATATGAAAATGTGGAGCTTCCGATGAAGATCCTTGGAAAACTCTCGGCCAAAGAAATCAAAAAAAGAGTAACACGCTACTTGAAACTTTCATAAACTAACCTACTTTCAAAATAATAGACTCTTGATCTCTTGAGAGAGGTCGGCCTGCAAGACAGAACAGACCATTTGGTAAATAATTCAATATTAGCAATTATTTATTCACTTCGATTTGATTATAGCCTTCTGAGCTTTCAGGTGGTGAACAGCAGAGAGTGTAAACTCCCTCTTATCCCAAAACTCCTTTTCTAAATATATTGCTTTCTAGTGCTATTGCTAGAGCTCTTGCAAATAGTCCTGAGATCTTGCTTCTTGACGAGCCTACAGGAGATCTCGATACAAAGGCAACAGGTACAGAGTGCTTCTCTCAGGTATATGATTATAACAATATACTTTCTCGTTTAGTTGAGGTCATGGATCTGCTCCTTCAAATCAATAACAATGGCTACGGATCTGGATCGCAGAAATGCACGATGATTATGGTTACCCATAACCCTGATCTAGAATGCTATGCTGATAGAATTATCTACATCAGAGACGGTCAGCTCGTCAAACAAGTTTTTAATGAATCGCAAAGCAGCCTCGAACTTGAACCTTACCTACAATATCTTAACAGCGTTAACAATTAGAATAAAATAATAGCAGTATTTTTGCTTTGTATCGGTAGATCACTCGAACTTATTTGTTCTATATCCATATTTCTTATCCAATAGTTGGTATCTATAGAGAAAGAGAGATTCAGAGATCTATATGAAATGCAAATATGGATGAAAATTATGATATTCTTGTTAGAAATGTTTCGAGTCATAATGAGTTGGATTCCTTTTTCTGCATTAGTATATATAAAGGATCATTATCATCTTAATAAGTCATTAATGGCACCTAATTATTAAAACTGACAAATTGCTATCCAAAATTTAGTTAGTACTGCAGAAAGACGAAAAAATTAAATTATCATTTCCCAAAAAAAAATAATATTCCAACATCATACAGTCCCTAGATTGTTTCTGAAAGCACAACGGAATTCAAAAGCTGAGATATTCGTTTTATTTCGCGATCAAGCTGCGAAATCTCTCCTCGCAACACGGCTTTTTTCACATTGCTCTTTGGTGGCAAGCTTGAATTTAAATCCTTTTGTTCCAGCGGATTCAAAGGTGAAACCGAAATTTCCTCAATTTTCAACGCTCGTCCAGGCGTCTCTTGTTCGTCAGCAAAGCGAAGCTTTTTCTCAGCCTTAATTCCAGAGTTCTCTTTGCTGTTCAATGTTCTTCCCTTCTTCACCAAACAGCTCTTGCGAGTCGAAGTCATCTCTTCTTCCACCTTACTTGGTGTAGTTAACTGGGATAACTTTTCTACTTGTTGACCTGGCAGCTCGTCTTCGTAGCAATAGACAATTTTGTCCTTTCCGCTGCTGTAATACTCGTAGATAGGCTTGCGGTCGATATTACTCCTTTTTAGTGTCTGAGACATGCTGAACTCTTCGATAACTTGGGTAGGTAGAGACTGGTTATGCTGGGGCGGTTCTTCCTCTTTTTTCATTCTCTCCTCGCGTTCATAGAAACTCTTCAATCTTGATTCTCTTCTCGACAAAGTAGCATTAATATCGAAATCTGACTTGCTTAATGGGCTTCTATTATCTCCCATTGAACTATTTCGAGAACGCTTCTCTTGCATCCGTCTTGCTGGAGAGGATGCGAAACTGATGTTATTTTCCCGAGATTTTTCTTTTTCCTTTGCATTGTGGTGTTCCCACCGCTTTCGTGCAAGAAATTTGGAGCATTCATCGAGAGTAGTATGAATTTCGTTGATTCTCTCGGTCTTTTTAGGGATTTCAGGCTCATCGAATTTGTCGCTGGGCATTTCACGAGTAGAAGCTGTTGTTTTTGGAGTTGCTTTTGTAATTTGCAGTTCTTTATTCCAAAAGTCTTTCGGTGAGAGGCTTAAGAACTTGTTTATGTTAGAATTTGCTGATTTGTCTTCTATCGAGCTCTTTCTTTGCTCTAATTTTTCGACTAGAGTCTCTTTTGTCTGAATACGCCCTTTAAGGGTCTCGATTTCGCGAGCAATGTTGTCAACTCGTTTGCTCTGACCTTCATTTCGCTGGTCAAAACTCTGGATAAATTTCTCAATGTTTGCCAGCACTTCACCTGATGAGGTGTTAGGAACTTTAGCAGACGGAGTAAGCAGCAGTTTTTCTTGTTCTTGATTAAAAGTTGGGAGAGTTCCCACAGTAGTTAATATAGGCTTTGAAACCGAAGGAGTCGGAGTCGAGAACTGAGAGGCTAAAGGAGAGGTGGGCTGGAACTTCAAGATATCAGCAACTGGCTTTTGAGTCGCCAAAGTACTTCCAAGAGGCTGATACAGAGACTTCAAGGCTTGGTTCTTATTTTTCATTTCATCCAGAACTAGCTTGCATTCACTAAGCAGCTCTTTGCCCTGCTTTCGGAAGTTTTGTACAGGATTTTCTTCGGTTGGAGAATCATCTAACAAGCTGATACTTGTTTTGTTGGATCTAGGCTGAGAATCAGAGAATACGTGCTTTTCAGTTGCAGCTGCGAGTTCTTCTTGCATTGATTTTACAATGTCTTCCTTTGATTGTGCCATGGCTAACACATCTTTAAGTTCTTTGTGCACGAGAGAGTATGGTTGGCATAGGCCTAAAACGTTTTGAATTCTCTGTTGAAATTCTTTGACAGTAGCTTGAAATGTCTCAAGCTGTGAAAAAGCAATCGCTTTGAAATCTGAAGTTGAAGTATGATTGTCAGGCAGTTCTCTTCCAAGAGGTTTGCGGGACATGTTTGCGGAATTTAATTGGAGAAAGTGTAATACTAATTTTATTGATCTCAACGGCTCTATTACTTTATATTCGTCAAAATATAACTCCAATATAACTACAGTGTGTAATTAGCTTGGTTTTTGTTTGTTTGTAGATAGCCTAAAATTGTCACTTCTTCAGAGTCTATTGAGGTTCAGAGGCTTCTCTCATACGTACTGACAAAACCTTGAATGATCTAACGGTTTCGGGTGTAAAATAGAGTCCCGAACAGTTGGTTATGAAGAAAATCATGCACAAGTATTAGATTTTATATTTTGGATTATCGAGTTTGTAGAGACCATGGATAAGGTGATCCAATCGACCCCCCTGCGTTATTTCTTATATATTCGATATCAAATTAGCTAAAGTTATTAGGTAACCTATGATGAGAAGTTTGCAAATTGTCTTCGGATAATTCATGACTTGGTTTTAGTTTTAGATTTGTTTCTTTTTTGATGAGATCTCTATACTCTTTTGCTATTATTCTTTTGATGCCAAATCGAAAATTAATTCAAATATTTTCTTCATATTGTTATTATTTAATTCTTCTTTCAATTTCAAAATAAAGAACGCTTTAGAGTCATTTGTGAATCGATAATCTTTTTCTGAGCTTATGATTCTTCCATTTTATTACTCAGTTACAAATAGGATCAATTCTCTAACCTTTCTATAAATTTACATATCATTTTTGAATATATATAGTCCGAGGTCGGCAAACCCTTTATTGATTTTGAGAGCACTCAAAAAATACCAAATTCTCTTGAGTTAATTTGAATTTGTTTATAAAATTTTTGTGCTTCCGCAAGTTTACTTAGTTTAATTTTCAAATTATAAAAGTTGTAAAAATGAATCTGTTAATTACTTACTTAGAGCACTAGATCAATCGCAAAATTACTTGACTATGCTGTACTATATTATGATGATGCTATGGAGAAAGTTTCAACTCGTAGAAGAAATGCAAGGGCTTTAGATGAAAATTAAGGAGTATTCATTGCAATTTTTCCGAAAATAGTATTGACATGATATTTACTACGAGAACTAATTATTCCCTGTGTAGGTAATTTTGTCTTGTATATTTTATGAGAGCTGAGAAATACTTTTAGTATTATAGTGCTACTAAATTAAATTGAATTGGAAATACCATCTTAAATATCATCTTTAGTTAATTATAAGCTGACTTGAGTTTTATGAATATGAGCATACCTGCTCTAATATTAAATATAGAATAGTGCATTGATTTTAATTCTGTTTTCATGATCATACCCAATACGTCAAATTACATGTTTTGTGCCATGATTGCCCTAGTTTCAGTACATCTATTACAAAGATATTTTAGATTAACATTAGCATCAACATTCTCCAAAATTTTCTTTTTTGAAGCATTGAAGAGCTTTTCAGAAGGAGAGTAGCAATATCGTAAGGTGAACAATTTGCAATTATCTAATTTTATTAATTCGCTAAATTAAATTGCAAATCCTGAAGTCTGATTTGATTTAAGAGGTACAAGCCCTAACTCTTTATATCTAATTTGACACATCATAGTATTTGTATCCCTCATAGCACTCTTACTAGCATGTCGAACCTCAAATTTTTCTTATCTGTCAACTCCTGTATCTATCTACTCAAGGTCACCATTTCTCATCCATCTTATCAATATCAAGCGTATTGGAACTTATATTTTTACTATCTTTTAGTTATACAATTCAACTAGTGTTGTGATCGAAAAATCGATTGATGCATTTAATTAAAGCTTTGTTATATGAATAAGCATTATTAATTAATTACTGTGTGTTTCAATGTTTTTAGAATGCAAATCACACCTATACCAATATTTATTTTTGCTTACATAATAAAATATCCTAACAGCTTCCACTTATGGTTTGAGCCAAGCAGTTTCAACTCCGATAGATAGCGTTTCAATGGAGAGAAAATTTGCTTGCCTATAAGTTCAACCGAAATGGTTGCTGAATAGAAGCTTGGCAAAAAGAAGAACATTTCAGCTTTTTCTGGGTTTTCTTATGCAATTCATGCTACCAGAGTACCTCTCATTTAGGCAATGCGAAAATAGTCAGATAAGATCAAATGATTTATGCAAAATTTGTTAGATTATTATATTAAAAGGATTTGTAAATTTAAATAAGTTTTCATTAGTTATCCTGACCTAAAATTTAGATCCCTATTGGTAGAATCAGCACATAGCTAATATGGCGAGGCTTGATTCAAGAGGCTATCAAAAAGTCGTGTTTTGAAATATCACATTTTAACAATCCAAAGAATCAAAATCATCATTATCAAGTATATTATATCACAAAAATGCCAGATTTAGACAGAGGCAAACACGAGCGAATTAACACAGTTTCTTAAACGAAATTTCTTACTCTAAATGATGTCCCAGGTATCACTTGACACCGTGTTACGATGAAGAGAAACTTTCTTTTCTCCAGCTGATTTCAAATCGTTCCTCTTATACGGCATCACCACGTATCCATCATGATAAGCAGCTTCCCCTGGAAAACCAGGTTTATTATAATCATCTGCTCTAGCGAGTTTTGCGCGAGCCTCAAACTTGTTCGTTTCAAAATCAAAAGAAAAACACTCATATGATCTCTCCTCTCCCAATATCAGCACCAAACCCAGCATATCCTGCACTATTGGAGCCCTTATGAATTTAGGGACCTTCAAAATACAGTTTTCGAGCAGAGTGACTTCCCACCGTTGCGTTTTGAAATCGAAGATGCTGATATTGAGGTTATAAACACGAGGCATTTTGGAGGCTAAACCACCAATAGTGAATATTTTCAGATTTCCATGGTCAATAACACACTGCGAATTTCCTAACCCATGAGCGCTAGGAAGATCGGGGAGTTCGTCCCAAGTGTCGCTTTGGCGATCATATCGATCAAAGCGTGTGCTATAAAAATCGATTTCGTCTCCTGACACACAATAAATGTAATTTTCGACTGTACATAAGTTTGGCAGTATTCGATTGCGGTTTTTTGTCATTTTTTCGTTAAAAGTGAACCTGTTTTCTTTGATATTGTAGGTCAGATTGCTGTATAATGGATGATATCCGCCGATCATATAGATGTGCTCGTTACTTAAAGCAATGAGGGATGTATTAGCGAGTGTTTCTTTAGCCTGTTGTTTTGTGCGGATTTCTTGGAAAGCTACGAGTGGGTTGGTTGGGCAATTGTTTGTTGATTGTCTGAGATCATTGGTTATCCAAGTGTTTTCTTCGAGATCATAGCAATAGAATAACAAAGCGTCGTAATCGAAGCAGTATGTGATAGTGGGTAGTTGCACTCGTTTGCCATAGATTTTGATGCTCGCTTCTTTAGATTCGACAATAACTGGTGATTCATTTTCGGTATTTGGAGGAGGAAGTTCTTCCGCAGGTTGAAATTTTGGTTCTTGTTGTTCCTTTATAGGTGGAGATATCTGAGGAGTGATGATAGGATTTGGTTCGACCTTCTTTGAACCGCAGCAGCCCATTTTGTTTGTAGTTTTGTAAAAGTGAGTATTTATGTCAAAGTTAAAATTTAATGCAGAGTAATTAGAATCATGCGAAGACTTGTTGAGGGTTTTTCTTGTAAATGTTTTGAGAATCGAGATCCTTTGAGTTGGGTTTGACTTGTCTTGAATAATTATCTTTCCTACGAGATTGCAGCCATTTCTTTAATCTGAGGGATACTGCACAAACGATAATTCTGAGGAATGTTCAGAAATATTATACTGTTCATCAGTGGGTCGCTAAAATATGTTCCAGGACTCATAATATGGTTTTCCATTTTTAGGTCTTCTTTTAAATCGAAGTTGGAATGCTCACAACGTACTGTCTACGACTACTTCTTCTAATATTTACCTACCGTATAATATCGTATAAAGGACAATGAATGTATCATAACATTAGCTGTAATATGTCTTAAAATTAAATGGGATGATTGCTACACACAGCGAGTCCTGATAACATTTTTTGGTATTGCGGAAAATCGCAACTGTTCCAATTAGTTTATTTATAATGATATATCTACATGAAAATTTTCTTTGCCATTATGTAGGAAAAATAACTACCAACAAAATGAGCAATCATTTCATTTTTGGAGCAGAAATACATGTTATATGTATGATATTTTCACAAGAGTAAACAATATCACAATTAGTTTATTTGAGAAAATCAATTCTCAATTAGTTCAAATTAGATGCATGAATTTTAATTAAAACAATTAGCATCGAAGATAGTAATTACAAGCTCTGAAGTTCTCCTGAACTGAGTAATTAAATTAGTTTGTTAAAGTATTTGGCATTCCACCTGACTATTTTTTAAAATATCGTTTATCTGGTGGTGAACTACTAGGAATTTACGGGTATTTCATACATACTAATTTTGCATTTATTTCTAATTTGTTTTACATCTACAGAATTTAACTATGAAATCAGTGTTGGTATTCACCTTTTAATACTGAAGATAACGAATTAAATCTTTTTTGTCTGAG
>ENA-UOTZ01001117-UOTZ01001117.1-compost-metagenome-genome-assembly--contig:-NODE-1117-length-19991-cov-10.464045_pt1 | contig 19991 bp, 14 predicted proteins | sample MGYA00238144_ERZ746983 | MGnify/ENA primary metagenome ERZ746983 (study PRJEB28759, sample SAMN06268863) | compost metagenome | isolation source: single cell | place: USA: California, Emeryville, Joint... | reverse complement strand
TTCCCAGATTTTCTTATCAGAATTACAATCAATGATTTCATTACAGACGTTAACAGAATTATTTTATAACCTCGGCTGGAGCACCGGAGTTTAGTCATCAGAAAATATAACTTCATTCTGATTTAAGGATATTCGAGCAAATTAAGGTATTTTAATGATTAATGCCAGAAATGCTTCAAACTCTGCTTTGTGCTTCTCGAAATTTCTGTGATTGCTGTTCAAATTTAGCATCTAAAAGTACTGGCAGACAGAAGCAATCTATCTTCTTTTTTTTTTGAAGGTTTCTACCGCATATAGCTCTACAAGTGAGAAAGCAAGCTACTAGGCAGCTCAGAACGCAGAAGAGAGACAAAAAACTCTTTCTCAAATTGAAATTTCCCCTTTCAAGTTGAATGTCAACGATCAATTATTGCCATTTTTGATCTTCTTGCCGATGTTTTAGTTTTCCTTCTTATTACTTGGTGAATGGCTTTTGAGAGAGTGTGAATTCGAGTCAGTGTAGGTCCTATCATATATATTCCAGAATTAAAGTCTATTGAAAAACAATAAACAACTATGCTATTACATAAAAGATTAGCTGTTGAAATATTTTAAACTGAAAGTCCGCTAAGAAATTTATTAATTTCAAGAAAGTTGGTAAGATGAACTCGGATACCTATCGAGGGATAGATAACCCAAGAACCAGCAAGGATTCGTTCGATGTCAAGTTGAAGCAGATTGAACAAACTAGCAATATGCTGAGCAGCATTGAAAACAAGCTAACCGACTTCTTCAATCGAAATCGAGACCAAGAGGCCAAGATAAAGGAGACTGTTAAAGAAATTCAACAAGTCCCACTCAAATCAAATTACACTTCACCCAAGCACAACATAGAAGATCGAAGTCCCTATGCCTTCAGTAAGCAGCAATCGCCTGGCCGCAGTATCCACAAAGAGAGCCCGCCGAGCAAATTTATCAGCATTGTTGATGCATCTCGCAATGATTCGCAAGCCCAAAGGCACAATTCAAGCCGTGTGTTCGAACAATATCTCCCTCAGCAGAGCCGAGGCTCACCAGTTAGCGCTAGAGAATTCTCAATTCGAGAAAATAGAGGGACTGCCACGGAGATCAAGTATCAAGATTCAAGAAATCCAAATTATAGAGCTTCCCTTGCAGGCTCTGCTCAGAATGAGAGCAGAGGTAATATCATTATCGATCGGATGAACAAAATGGAAGATTTTTATCAGAATAAGATTCATATTCTTGAAGAACGAGCAACAAATGCTGAGAGAGAGTGCCAACTGACAATGAGAGAGAACAGCACTTTGATCGAAGAAATAAAGAAAATGCGTGCAGAAGTTGAATACAGTAGGGATCAATTAATGAATGAATCTATTAGAAGCTCTTATCGGCAAGAAACTCACCGGATAAAGGACTTGGAGAGAAAACTTCAAGACATGGAGAATGCTCTCACAGAAGCGAATCGAAGAGCTGATAAATACGCTGAGAAATTGGAGTCTTTGAGAACAGAGAGAGACTATCACTCCAGCGAGGCTGCGAGATATCGTAGCCGATGCGAACATATTGAAGATGACTACAGACAGCTCAATCAGAAGTACCAGAATTTACTACAAGTCCATCGTCAAATGACAGAACCCAATCTCTATGATCAAGAGAAACAGGTTCCAGTATCCCCCAACTATCGAAGCAACGTTTTCGGTTCTCCATCCTCACTCTCAAAAAGCCGAGAATATAATCTCGGATTGGGAGATTCCTCTAATGTGTACCAGAGAGAACTTGAAACACTGAAATATAGCAACAGTGCAATTAAAAAGCAGTTTCTACAGGAGATTGAGCGATTAAAGAATGATGGAAAACCTCAGAGAGAGGTTAACATAAGTCCGATTCTGAAATCTCGAGCAACACCAACTAGCAGAATTAGCCGAACAAGAAGAGAAAATGATGAGACTGAACTTTCACGGATAATACCAACTGAATTTTATCTTACAAGAGACGATGACTTCACTCGAATGAGTAAACATGAACTTGAAAATTACGCTCGAAGTCTTCAGTCGTCTTATATAAAATTGGAGGAAAATCTCAGAGAATATACTGGGAGGTCACGTGAAGGTCTTGAACAGTTCAATAGGGCATATGAATTGATTTATGGAGATCCTGATAAAAGAACCACAGCAAGAACTGCTCCAATCACAATCTTAGATTCAAAGGATTCATATCTGTACCCACCAACTAGTACTCGCAAGAGAGCAAGGTTAGTTGAAAATTCAACGACTCCTCCTCGTCGAGATATAAGGGGCCGGCAGCATGAACAAAATCCAGAAGTCCTTCCAAAAAGTGCGAGAAAAAAAAGCCTTGGAGTAAGCTTCGAAAAGAGTAAAAGTAGAAGTAATAGCAAGAAGAAAAGTAAGAGTAAAAGCAAAAGCAAAGAGCGAAAGAGTTCGAGGAGTAACAAATCTTATCCGAATATCAGTGCAGAATTAGAAAAACTCAAGAAAATCGTGAATTCAAAATTTGGAGAAGAGAAAACGAGCAAGAAGACCCCCAGAAAATCTCTGAAAAATTATTCTATGATAACGGATAGATCAGCAACTGCAAGGATCCCAATTAATTTGTCTGAACTCCGAAGCGGTAGGTCCAAATCAAGATCTAAATCAAAATCGAAGTCCGCAAAAAGAAAGAAAAGTCAAAAACTTAAGAAGAGCTTGTCTGCAAAAAAGTCACGTTCATAAGATGAAACGAACATGCTGATACATCGTTTCATGTTTTGATCCTAAATTTCTCTAAGAAAGAACCAAAAATCGATAATGATACTATTACTGTTGAAATAACCTAAAGAATGATTTTCACGAAATGTTTGCCTAAACATTGATCTTCACAACAATTTTTTACCTAAAATATCTTAACATGAAACAAAGCTTGCAATTATTATTTAGAAGCATCTGGGAATAGAGAACGTTATTCAACAGGCTTATAGTTTTAATTCGTAGCTTCACTCCTAATATGTCTTTTTCCTCTCATCATTTGGGAATTATTTGGATAACATGTTCATCATTATAGACATTTGAACAAATTCATCATTTCAAGCTACAAGTTCCAAAAGCATAGATTTCAAATATGAATAAGGGTTCGTTGCTTTCTATCTAGACACAGTCTGAAATTAAAACGACAGCAATTTGATAATGTGGATTTGAGACTTATTTTTGTATCTTCTATATGAAACAAACTCAAAAACTCTGTCGATTTATTACAAAAATATTTGATAGAGATTGTCATTATCTATTAAAGAACAAGCGAAAACAAAAAATATTTTATTTTTATATCATTCGAATAAGTTGTTTTTGTAAGTTGCTCCAAATGATGATTCAAAATCTCCTTGCTTGATTATCACTGAGCTCTCAGCATCTTCTCCTTCTTGCTCTTGCCTGAGTTCTTTATAATTCTCAGTTCTTTTACTGGTTCGGAAGAGTAATGATGTTTTATTTTGGATTCCAGATTCTTCTTCCTCATCAACTTCGTGGATAATCTCCTTCGGCTCGGAGCGATCTCCATAGCTCCCTAAATCCAAATATGAATATTCCATCGAATCTTCATCCAGTTCCGGAACACGATCATCGTTCAAGAGTTTTCGAGGTAAATAGAAGAACTCGGGTTTGCACACTTTTAGCTTTCGAAATTCCGGTCCCAGACTTGATAACTCATTGTTATTATCAAGACGAGGTTTTTTGTGGGTAATATATTTAGTCGGGTCATGTTTAGGTTCTGGCACATAATATTCTTGCTCTTCTGTTTCTAAGGTGCTTATATCCCCATAGGTAAAGAGAATATTCGACTTATGATGTCGTTTGGTGCTGAAAAATTCTGCTAAATAACTATTGGAGTATTCACCTTGTACATTTTTGGAAACGGATGCATTGTCATCACTTTGCTGGGTCATTAGGCAGTCGAACTGGCTTCTAACACCTCCGGACTCTAAAGGCTTCAAAAACGTAGCTCCAGATCCAGATGCTGTTGAATTGAAAGTTGAATGGCTTTCGTGCGTATGTACTCTCAGATTTCGATAGGCTTGGTGGAGAGCGTGCATATCTGTCTGCTCTTTGAATTCTTCGAAAGTATTTTTAATTCTTGGGGTGTGAGCTTTGACTGATCCCATGTTTCCATGAGCATTGTATTTTGGTTTATGCTCGTTGATGACCATATTCTGGGACTGGTACGTACTGTTCCCCCTTAAATCCACCGAAAAACTCTTCAGAGATCGAAATAGTCCCTTAGAATATCCAGTTTTGGTAGAAGTGACCTCTAAATTGGAGGGCACTCCAGAAACGCCTTTGAGTGACTGCTGCATGAATCAAATATATGCACAATCTAAGTAAAGCAACTAATTAAATTATATTTTCTTATTGTTTAATTGATTAATCACTCACGGAATTTTTCAGACGGAAGGCAAGTTTTTTTTTTAGTCTTTTTTACTGTATTTTGCTAAAAGAAGACTTTCAGAATATCTTTTCATTAAAAGGATGACTTATTGATCTTTATTTCAGCAATGCTTAAAAGTTTCCCAAACTTTATAAACGTTTCGAAAATGACACTCTAAACTTGACTTTGTTGAAGTTCAGAGTATGAGTCATTTCTTTTTAACTTTGTTATCATCGTGAATGATTCTTCAATTTTGAATATATTCGATAATTCTTGATTCAAGAATACAATAATGAAGTGAGCGAAATTCATGAATTTTCAATCTATTGTAAAGCTATGGTTTGCTTTCTTCGTGTTTTATTATTCGGATTTGGACATCAAAATAACCAGAAGTAATTAGCTGATAGCCTTGCAACCCATCAAAATTGTTATTAGTTTGCACTTCATCTATCATTGGCACAAACTCACCCAAACCATAACGAATAGAGATAAACTCTTTTGATCATCTTATCGTTAATTTTTCGAAAACATCTTTTTGAATTGAATTTTTCATTTACTTTGCTGAAACGACTGAAAATGTCAAAGATTTCTTCAAACGTTTATTTAGTCAAGCTCACAATTCATCTAAGATGATGGCACTATTGTCATATTCCTTTTGCTTACAAATTTGTAACACTTTAGGAATTACATTAACCTTTTATATAAATAACTTTGCTATGAATGAATCACACAGTAATTGAAGAGATGCAATATCAAAAATCTACATAACTACTCCACAAGAATTTCTCGAGACACAGCTTCCATCTTACTTTCTGAATAGTCGATTCCTTTTTCGCGTCCAGCCTTGGGGAAAACTGTTTCCCTCACTCTCACAAGTATCTTTGGCAACGATTTTGAGGTTGTTTCAAGTTCTTCGCGATAAGCTTTGGCTTCTAAGACGAGATTTGACATGATATAGAAATTCTTCTTTGCAATTTCTCTCCCAAGTGCTCTAATAAACGTCGTATCAACTTGGATAATGACTTATCAAATATACTTTTCAAAGTCTCCTAGTCCGGCCTTAATCGCATTTTCTTCATAATTCTCCACTAATACTAGTTAATGAAGTAAATGTAAGAAATTAGACTCCAAATCATTTAGAGATACCTTTAGCCATTCTTTTCTCGCTATGCAAATGAAGCAAGAGTTTAGTGAGTTCATTGCGCGTTTGATCCAGAAGCATTATGAATTTGCTGGCAGGTCTCAATCTCTTAGTTAAGTCTGATCCATTCTGATGATTTATCAGAAGGTAAGGATGCTTTTCTGCGATCTGAAGACAACTTGGGTCGAGATTTTGGTTGCTAGAGTAGTTCGTGATTAAGGTACTAATAGCTTCCGCATAGACATCATGAGTGATCGCCTCCCCGTCAATAACTGAGACCAAATCTGCCCTAGATGTCTCAAACGTTAATTTTAGTTCTTCAAAGTGATCTGCATGCTTCTGACAATCTCTGTAGACCTAAATGAGATTTGTAAGGAAGAATGATGTTTAAGTCTAATAAAATTTCTGTTTACCTTGTCGTAAGACTCTATCTCAGTGAAGCTCAAGCTGTATGAGGAATTCTCGAGAGTGCTCTTAATCTTTCTTTCAATTGCACAGGCGTTTCCCATTATATCACTCGTAACAAATTAAAGGAGTCTAAAGATTTATATAATTTTTTGAATTACTTCAACTTTGAAGTCTTAAAATGTTTTAATGAATATTTTCATTCCAGAATTCTTAATTTACCGAAAAGATTTAGTGAATAAAAGAAGTGTTAAATTACGAACTTAAGATTGACCTTCAGAAATGAAGCATCCACAATTCAGCGAAGAACCCTTAATATCTTTTTTGTTAGAGAATAATCTGAAATTTGTTCTTGAATGACGAGAGACTTGCTCACATAAATTTAATAAACTCATCTGGGATAATTTTTAAAGAGACTAATAACTTTTTAGACAATTATTTAAGTGGTTCTGAAGATAATGGGATTTTTAGCATCTTGAGTTGAGACTCCCATTCAAGGAACCCATAAAATATACAGTTGGGACTATCCTTCTCTGCAAGACAAAGGTCTGTTGGTTTTTCTCTAATTCTTCAGCTCCAGGCAAAAAACTAATATTCTACAGTTGACTTGCTACACTAAGTAACTTAGGGAAGAGAGACTACGAAATGAAATAAAATATAACTCAAACAGATCATAAATCGCTATTGCGACAGTAAGGCTTTGACAATTCTCGTAGAATTTGGGTTTCAATCGATCGATACTAGAGCAATGGCGGAGGTGCTTTTTGAATATACCGATATGCTTTCGAGATTTTTTGATTTCCACTACAGATAGATTACTTTCGACAACATTGAATTAATAATTTCATTCTTTTGACTCTTACTCTGTATAGTGAGAGATTTGTAGGTTTTGAGGAGTCGACTGATCTAAATTTTACTCAATATTTCGCAGATCAAAAAAGTCAATCGTTTAATTAGTTATTAATTGTTAGGGCATTAAAGGGTCAATCTATCCGAATAAAAGAATAAATTACAAAAGTACAACAGATGATACCATTACCCAAAGAAACAAAGAATCGACAATTGTTGTAGGTGTTTCAAAAATTCAATTATGCTCCGATGAATACCGCATACGTTTATCATTCAATATAACAAAGGAATTTCTCTGAAACTACTTATATTATTATTATCTTCGATTTTGTTAATTATTATTAATCATCATGTCTTCATAATGATGATGTTTTGGAAAATTTTACTATTTCATGGAAATACTACAAGATACTATTTTGTGAGTGAAACTAAATCTCCTCATGAAGATTTCTCTAACAAAAATAGTAATCTTAGACTAATTTGAGATTTCTCATCAATAGTTTTTGAATTCTTACTGATTCATATCGTTTCGAAATATAGTCGCGATCATTACTAAAATTACTATTCTCAAGCATTTAAAGAAGAATTAAAATAAAGTGCTGAGAATGAAGAAAACTTACTCCCTCACACAAGTATATGGATGTATAATATTGTTTAACTCCAGGGATTTGTTGTTTAACATGCCAAAAAAAAAAAGCAAACTAGCCAACAAGTATTTTGATGATGTTTAATTTGTGCTTGCTGTGAAGAAAATTGATTCTGACTTTTTACAGAAGAGAACAATAGAATAAACCAAATGTTCTGAAATAAACGCTATTGAGGCACTAATATACATGAATGGTTTAATTTAGCTTGCATTGACAGAAGCTTTTCAGATCACTTCAACTTGAAAATCTCATGTATTATGTCCCACTTTCCTTGAGGTTCGTAACTCGCTGTATTTTCTTTTATGAATCTAACAAAAAAAAATGAATTTCAAAAGTCGTTGCTGCTTAAGTACTTTTCTCTGTTGCTTTCGTTGTTGAAGACAATTTCTCTGTAGTATTTGCTTTCAGGTTGTATTTTGACTTGACGGTGGATGTTTGTAATTATCTGGCAGAGTGTTAGTGGTAGGAGTTCCCTTGACACCTCAAGACCATCATAAGAAGGGAAAATCTGCGCTTCTAGCCATAGACCAATTCTGTTAGATGTCTCAGAAATCAGAAAATTTACTTCTATCGATCAATTTTTCCAGTTTTTCAAATGAATTTAATCGGAAATAACTTGAGCCCACAGGTGTTATGACTATTGCGCACTATAGAGAGTGATAAAGCAAAGCCGATGATTGGAGTTGTACTTTGTTTTCTGTGATATCCAAATCGTTTATTATTAACGGAGATTTATCATCATATTTATCATATTTGCGAGCATTCCATATGATGTAAATATCCGGAGCAACCCTCGGTGACTTGCAAAAAAGAAAGTGATCACATAATGAAATTCGAGCTCAATAATACGTCAGATTGAATGATTCTGTTCTCGAAAAGCGGAGTATTGCAGAATATGATCTCGTAGATAGGCGTTGAGAAGTATATTAACTCCTTATACTCTGTAATCTCGGCTCGCAGTGTATCACATGTGCCCTGAGCAAGCGATTTTTCATCCATATACACTCCGAGACTGTCCAAGAACATCTTTTTCGAGAAATGCTAAATAGTCGCTCATCACATCATTTTACCTGATAAATTTTATCATCAGTTCTGAATCCTTCGCCATAATTAATTGAGTATGGACTCTCGCAGTATATCACATTCACCTAGAAACACAAAGCTCATAAAACACTTTTAATCATTTTTTTATTTTACTAGAATCCTGGCGCGCTCACTCATGCAGTCTAGCTTGGTTATAAAATCTTTTGCTCGATCATCGTGAGGAATAAATTTAATTGCTTTCATGTTTGCATAGTCGTAGAGACCCATCTGAAGAAGAAAATTCTTCACTTTGAGATATCGAGCTGCTACTGTGGGTGAGGTTCCGTCTTGGTGGAACTTGGCCTGAAAACCTTCACGGGGAGTTAATTCTTTGAGCTGGATTTCATAATCAATCTGAATGTTGAACACTTCTTCTAAGTCAGTATCGCTGGGGGTTCCAAGAGTAACGCCGCCTATGTTTAAATATTCTGACGAGGGTTTTTGCTGCTGCTGACTCAATCTTTTCGGGAGGCCATGAGCAGGTTCATCAAAAATTGATTCAGAAGAAGCATCATCTTCATTCAATTCAGGATTCGATTGAAGTTTATAAAAGTGCTCTAAGTACCAAAAGTATTTCCCACAAGGATTTCTGATTGAAATAAGAAGGTCTAAGGGTAATTTAGGATTTAGCTCTGTCGTAAGGTGGTATTACCTTCATTTAGTGCGGATAATTCACAGTCATAAAGTGTAATTATTGTATCGTCTTGAAAGCATAGATGACAAATTGTCCGTTCATCGAGATTGGTCTTTGAACCTGAAGGTTTTTTTTAGTTTCACTCATTAAACTTATTTGTTAAATTTTTGTTACCAAGTTTCGGAGAGCCCTCTGTCAAAAGGACAGATCCTTGAAAAGGCCAATTTTTCGTAAGATTCGTCCGGCCAAAAGAATTGCAGAGATTCAGAATCATTGATTTTGCTGTCTGACTAATCAATTTTGTTGGACACTCACTCGCAAATAATAGTAATTTGATTGCTTGTGTCTCTTTGGCTGGGTTTTTCATCAAAAACTTTTTCTGATCAATGTCTTTATCATTGATTTTCTGGGAACAGAGGATCCATGTATAAATGCTTGCCAGTCCAGTTGTTATATTTGCCAGTAATTCATCGACTTCTCGCTTTGAGCCGCCTCCTTCTTTTTGACCCAAGTCAGCCAACTCTCTAATTTTATGCTTTAGAAAAAAAAAATTGTAAGATGAGCGAATATTTCAATGAAGCAAACCTCGATCACACCACAACACAAGTAATTTAACGCTGCAGAGGCACTTCGAGAGACATCTTCAATCAGATCCGAAAAGGATGGATTCTCGGAGACTTTAAACAGGCATAACTCTGCTGTTGAAAGTAGCACTTCCAGGACGAGGTTGCTTGGCAGATCTGAGCCATTGACAAACTGGTGAAGAAATTCGTGCGTTTTCGCGTCCAAATAGTGGATAAGCAACAGATTCCAAGTTGCCACAGAAATGACCGAAAAGTGTTCCATGTAAGACGGCTTTTTCTGGCTCGGATTCTTTAAAAAATTTTTAAAAAGTTCCTTTTCTCGCGCGAAAGTGTCAATAATTAACGTCTTCAGGTCCTTATAGTAGAACAGGTCCCCGTAGAAAGGGTTATTAGTATTTGTCTCATTGTGCTGCTGGCATAAGATTGCTTGTATAATCCTGTTGTATGCCCTTCGTGTCTCCAAATTGGGTTCTTCTTTGCTTTTAACGCACGATTTGTGAATATTTTCGAGAATCAATTTTTGAAGACTGAGATTCTGTGCAAGATTTGAATTAGAAAACAACTTCCTGCAATTCCTGATAAGATTATGGATCTCGATTCGATCATCTGTTCTGTTAAAATAGGACTTCAAACCTTGGTAAAATAGGCGGACTTGTTCTTCTTTGAACGGACCTCTGCCATAAGCAAATATTTTTGCTAAAGTACTCAAGCCAATTCCGCAAACCTTGTTAAACAAAGGATTCTAGTGGAGAAAAAAAATTTTTTTGCTTTTGAAAACTTTGAGTTAATTATAAATTACGCTTAAATTTGCCACTTCGAAGAGCCATTTGCCGAACAGTGATAAAATCGCCTGACCACTAACGATTCTATCTCTATTCAGTTTTAAGCTGTTAGATTTCACTGTTTTTAGCCTTGGAGTTGATCCTCCATAGGTTCTCTCTTGCAATTTGGATTCATTTATGACAATCTCTTCTTCAGAGGGCATCATAAATCTTCGACTTTTTCTTTCTGGGGGTACCTGAATTTGAAATAAACTATGAGCTATTGGATCACAACTAGAACTTACAATGTCAGCAGGATCTAATTCTTTGTCAGTTTTTCCTTCAATAATCACAAAGCTTGAAGCTAAATCTTGAAGGTAATTAGCTGATGAACAAAATAAGGAGTTACTTGAGGCTGATGTTTCCGGAAATGTTTCTCGTCGCGATCCTTCATCATTCTCTTTCGGTGGTTGACGCCCAATTAACAATATTTCATCTGATTTTAGTAAGTTATCTCTTAGAAGTTGTATCATAGTAGTACGAATGATGTCATCCAAAGCTTTGAGGAAGACGATATAATTATTTGGATCGGCTATATAGCTAGAAGCCTCTGAAGGAGCAGATTGCTTTATTGCAGAATTGATTTTCAAAGCCTCCAAATGTTCAAAAAGATGTAAAAACTTTTCCCAAAGAAAGAGTGTCTGCCAAATTAGTGATGTGACTTCTCTCATTTTTTGGTAGAATAATTACATTTTCGGGAGTCACAATAAAAACAAATGATTCCGGTGTGGAGTCCTTTTCACTACCCTCTTTTTGACTTTCTTCTTCTAATTTTATTTAATGAAAGCGATTTCATTTTGGAGCAAAAAGCGCAATTACTATTGATGATTTCTTTCGGATATCTGATAGTCAAAACGTTCTTGGAGCTAGGTTTCTCTAATCCTGGTCCTTTGATGCTTGTTTTTGTAGGAGCTAAGCTTCCCGAGTCCACTAAAACCTTGGTTGTGAGATTCTGCATAACAGCTCTCCAGTATTTAAACACTCTAATGAAAAGCCACCCAAGCAGTGATAAGGAAAAACGTTGATAGAATATCAATGTTACGTCTCACGATGAACCCATTTCTTGGCATAGTCTGAAAACACTATCCAGAGTTTGGTCTCTTTTATCCCCGATTGAATCCATGCATTAAACAGAATAATAAGCAACTCATTGTACAAGGTCGCCATCCCTGACTCGTTATTTGTAATTTGACCCTAGGAAATAATTATCGTTTCGAAGCAGTGAGAAAAGAGGAGTTTTACCTCCAACATGTAGTTCGTCACACCCATTAAGAGTTTCAAGATGAACTCCCACGTTGCATTGATGAAAAATTTGTGATATCTGTTTATAAATCTATTGTATAGTGATAGCACATAAAGCGGCAGCTTCCTAACATCCTCTTCTTGCTTAGACTCGGCTACTCTTATTGCAGGGATCTCACTCAAATTTCTATAGAGCTCCCCTAAATTCTGTCCAAAGTTTTTTTTGTCGAAAATAAATGTCATATGAGACAGCAACTCTCTGAATATCTGCTGATCGCTTTCGTTTTCCATGCTGATAATGCGCTAAAAGAGATCCAGGAAGAATTTCGATTATTTCAGAACAATAGAGTGCGGTTACTTTAGGATCCTCTCGTTTCACCAGAATTTTTTTATCTGTTCCTTGGGTGATTTCGACGCTCCCAAACAGAATGTATTCATAGATCTTGATAATTCCCTTATGAACCTTTTTTTCATTCTTTTTATGAAATTTATTGAAGGGTGGCATGAGGCCATTGCCAAGGATCTCGGTAACAAATTTCAGCTGTGATTTGCTCTTGAAGGACAGCTCATTACGAGCTAGCAATAGATTCAAAGAGTGGTATAGTTCTAAAACCATTGTGATTTTTGAGTCTTCCCTGATGACAAGATCGTTCAGAAAGTTCGTATCTGAAGATATAAGGGCAAAAGAAAGGCCTTGAGTTTTACCGGACTCAGGGTATATAAACTTATCGTCTTTTGGGTTTCCTGTAATGCATTCATGGCATGGTAGTGATGGCAACATTATTGGCCGGCTGTAACAATAAAAGTTTTAAATCTCAAAAATTGAAGTTTTTATCCAAGATTTACGATAGAAGTCTCAAGAAATCATGGAAGCCTGCTCTAAGAGCACTGTTATCGAAGTGTTATAGCACCATTAATTTGAAGTAATACCAAAAAGCTTCTTCAGCTTAGCGTAGTTTCGATTTTCAGAGGATATATACTGTCTCTTGACCTGAATTACTAAATGAACATTCTCAAAGAATTTGACTAAATATTTGCAATGATAACTGTCAGTTCATTAGTAAAGGATATTTTGGTTGAGTGATGGAGTATTGCAGAATAATAATGCCAGGTCTTACAAATTCAGAAGAAAATTTAATTTGCTCTCATTTCTTCACTTACAACTAAGTCCTTGCATTCGAAAATTTACAAATCATAAGTTGAGAGTCTGTAGATTACTATAGTGGTTTTTGGTCTCCAAAAGTTTATGATTATCGAATTAATCTAAAGTCAAGGTAGAGATTGGACTTTTCCATATATCTCTCTCAATACAAATTTAATGAGGTAATTTTTAATTCATAAATATTTTTTTTGAATTTTGTAAAGATATAATATGAGAGAAAAAACCCCTCCAATTTGTGATTCTTTGAGAAAGCCTCAAGGCTTTGTCTGGAGTAGAAATTTCAAAAATAGCTTACAGCATTGTTGGGCTTACTGAGAAAATATAACTGCATAGCCCAGTCATTTATGCCTAATTTAATTTTTGCCCCTTTGTTTTTTTTTTTATTGCTTTATTGTTGGATGAGCTCTCAAGAACACAACTTGCAAGAAAAACGTGAGACGATACGTGGCTACTTCATTAATGCCAAAACTAGTTGAATCTATCGAAATAAAGTTTTTGTTTTTATCCCATAATGAATTTATCGAAAAGTTTTTTTTTTAATTTCGAGTATTATCACTAAGTTTAAATGCTCAGCGGTCATCTTGAACTATCTTCTGTTATAAGCGCTGATTCCTATAAACCGGAACCATATCTAACTCTCGGAATTTTTGCTTTAAGAAAATAGTGAGTCAAATAATGAAAATAGCCATATTCTCTCAATTCAGTTTTCAAAGAGTTTTGTACCAATAAGAGTAATGAGGGTATTTTACAGCCTCAGTTAATTTACTTGCTAAAACTTTCTGATACAACGCAAGCTGTGAGTTAACTTAACCGAGCAATTCATTGCCCTATGTTGACTCTGAGAATTTCAAAGAAAATTAGTTTTAGTTTCTGCAATTTCAAAATTTGTAATTGTTAAATTGTCATTTGATTTGAATTTAGAAATTGATCCAAACAAATATTAATGTTGCTATCTTAATTTTTAGGAATTCTCTATGATATTTTTTGTGTGCCTTTTGGAACCAACTGAACTGAGGCATTCAAGCGAAGCAACTATAAATATTGAATTCGGTAACTATTTGCACACAATAGATGAAATAATTGAATAATAACACCATTGGATTAATTGGTAAACCTATTAAGTTGAATCAAAACTGCAATAGTCAGACACTAAAAATATGTTTGACATTAAAAATGATTACTTTCTCATAATATTCATCGTATCACAAACCTAATTTTAATAAATTCAGGAAGAAATACTTTCAAGGACTAAAGAAAGTGATAGACTTGTACTTTTTGTGACTAATTATCGATAGTAATATGAACTATGATTTATCTAGAGAAGCAGAAATATGGCGGATTTCGCCAGACTTTTATTCTGGCTGAGTTGAAATGAGCTTTTTTATTTTGTTCCATCTTGCCTAAAAGCATCAATTTTGAAGAAATGAAATTGTCCGATATTCCAAACACTCTCCTGAGCAGTCGCCGAATCCCCTTCTATCTGAAAGGACCTTATCCTAAATCCGAATTGCAAACGCATTTATATATTCTGAAAAAACTTAAGAGACTCTAACATAGCGTTTAAGACACTTAACTAGGTCAGATTATTTGATAAAGCTGGTTTCTATTTGCCCTCTTCACTATCTCAAAGTAACTAATCCTTCATGTCCCCTGTGAGATTGAAGATAGGAGTGAGTGAAGAACATCTACAGTTCTTTCTGAAATCAAATGAGATATGTATTATTTGTCATTTATCTCTCTCTCTAAATCTGAACTCAAAAATCAATGATGCCATTAACTCTGATCTCAACAGGTGAGTTGAAGTTATGTTAAGATTATGCTTTTCGCGTTTTTGAGTAAAGATTGATTAAATCTAAACAAATAAAAGCCTGCAAAGCGACTGAAAAATGGTAAACCCAATTTTGAATGTCAAACCTCTGACCGAACTCTACAGGGAGCAATAAAATCATTGGGACTTAAAAAGAGATTGGCCAAGAAGGCCCACCAAAACAGACCTCTTCCTAACTGGATCAGATACAGAACTGGAAACAAAATTAGGTATGACATCCCAAGTTTCTGTGTTTAAGGCTTTTCTTTTTTGTAGATATAACTCCAAGAGAAGACACTGGAGAAGAACCAAGCTCGGCTTCCCTGGATACTAATCAGAGTTTTCACAGTCTTAGTTCCACACTGAATCTCACTCTTATTTGCTGATTAACTTTTTCCTTCTATGTGAAAACGTGTAGAACTCACATACATATTCTCGTGATCGCAATATACGTCGTAAACTCTGTTTCTTTGCAAAAATACCTGGTGCGAACTGATCCACCTTGAAAAACTAATATTGGGTTTCCTTTAATGCTATTTCGGTGCAAAAACGAAAAGCAAAAACTCCCCATCCAAGACACCCTTTGTGAGATACAAATTTCTGGTCTAATGGAGAATGTAGAAGATAATTCAAGATATTCAGAACAACAGGCGTATATTTGGATATCGTAGTCAATAAGTTTGTAGTTTTTCCCAATAAGAGTCCTCCTTAGATATTATGAAAGTTTCAAGATAAGTAATTATCAAAACTGGGGACACAACAGTAGCTGAACAAAATTTTGAGGAACGAATTTCCTTTAATTTACACAGAAAAAACAAAAAAGACATCATGCGTCTTGGAGTAATTTCATTAGAATGATCTTTTTACACACAAAAATATTTTTGAATCGATTTCCTGTAGCAGCCTGGCAGCTGACCTTGGTTTTGTACCTCAATCCTTTTCAATAGTAGGAAGTTAGTTAAGTGTGAAAGAAGCGTTTACTTTGGTTCATTTTCAAAGACCTCACGGAATCCTTTCGGCGTTGAATCAATTTGGAAAGAAGCATTCTTGTACCTTTTCATATCAGTCTGAAAATTGTAGTAATATAGCGCTAATAAATTTCTCTTTGAGTTACCTTAAACTCATTTCTCAAATTTGTATATTCAGATTCAATATTATATTGCTTTTGAGGTTCTGAGTTTTGGATGTGGTTTAGAGATGTGTCAAGATAATCCGAGTTGGCATTTCTAAGATTGTTCATAATTATCATTGATGTTTTGGACAACTTGTTGTTTTCTTCAGGAATAAAGTTTTTTTGAAAGGAGCCTTGAAAGTCAACGGAATTGGAGTTTCTAGGCAGGGGTTTCTTAGCTTGTTCATAACTCAAAATTTGAAGATCGTTTGAATTAATTTCTATCTCATTCGCATTAGAAACATCATGGAAATCGATGTCTGACTCTTCGCTAATTTTATTGTTGTTGTGTATCTTCACTTTATTACTAGTCTTCTCAGAGTGGCGTTGTGTCTCCATGCCACTGTTTTTCTCAAAAAAGCTAGCATCATCATCTGGAAGATATTTTTCTTCAATTTTCAGTGTGGAAGACTGCTTATTCGGAATCTTTGAATGCGAAAATTGCTTCAGATTTTTCTCAATACTCAAGAGGCTATTATTTGAGAGGGACGTTTTGGGAATAAAATTTGGGCTCGTAAATAATGTTTGTTTTGGAGTTGAGGAGTATGATAAATTCATCGGGCTTCCTAAGGACGTTTTTACATTCAACTAGAAACGGAGTGTTATCAAGTACTTTCAAGATAATTCTTACGTTCTTTGGCGAATAAAAAGGCATCGACTTGGCAGTCTGAAGTTGATCAGAAGGAGAAACAATCATTGTGGGTCGTGTAGGATTGCTTGTCTGTGACGTAAGAATTTGACTATTATTACTCTGAGAGAGCTGTTGTAACTGCGCTTTCTTTTCTTGAAGACTCTTAATCAGCGAATTTGTTTCAGCAATGAGATCAATTTTTTCTCGGAATTTTTTTTGTAACTCAGGAAATTTCTTCTTCGCATCTTTTAAAGTCTCAGATTTAATCTTCATCTCTAACAATCCTGTCATCCAATCGAGAAGGTATTGCGCTCCTTTAGAAACTTTTGAAAGATGCTGACTCAGCACAATGTAATTCTTCCACAATGGTAAGATTTGCTCCACAATATCTTGACGAAGGTTTTCGGGATTCAAGGCATTCATCATTGCTTTAACTGAGTTGAAAGTCCCATTAAGACCCTACATACGATAACCATGTTGCTTATCTCCACAAATAGAATTACTTTGAACGTGTCCCATCCTTTCTCTTTGAGTCCCAATACAAACATGAAACTATTGATTGTGGTTTCGAATTCTGGAGGAAATTTCTTTAATTTGATCATCTGTGAGTAAACATCTTTCGTAAATCTTGTGTTCGCCTCGTTAATTTTAGTCTGAGCTTTGCTGACTTCATGAGAGTATAGTTCTTCATTGATGCATGAGCAATTAAAATGATATCATAATCATACCGATCTGTTGCGTTGCTAATTGAACTGCTAATGAGATTTTTTCCAGCTTCTCGACCTCATGTTGTAGATTTTTTTTGTGTTCATCAAGATTGTGTAAATCGATCTGCGTTTGTTGGATATTGACTTTAAATACTAGAATCACATGCTACCTTTGGTCTATTAAAGGCCTCTTCGGCAAAATATTTTCCTAAATGCGTCTGTTCATAACGTAAACTCAGATGCTGGATCTTTTTTTTCATGTTTTGTCTGGTACTTGGAGGATCAAACCACACAATAAAATTGGATTGATGAATTTTATTTAGATAAGCTAATATAATTAGGAAAAAATTTATGAAATTTTTGCGGACTATTTTGTGTTTGTTATTTAATACTACAATTTTATGCTTCTGAACTTGGAAGTATTCTTGCTGCTTAATAAAGAGATTAACACTCTAATGATACAATTGTTTAAAGGTAATAGAGTAAATCGATTGATATTCTCTATATTTTCTTTTGCGATTACAGATTGAATTTAATTCGAAGTTGTTTCCACTTTGTAATGGGCAAATACACTGTGTTTTTCCCCTTGTCTAGGAAAGCTGATCACAGTGTATGGAATAGATTGATGATTTCTATAATCGCTGATATTACACCCATTAAATCAGACTGTTGCAAAAATTATTGTTAGGAAAGTTTGGAACGAGAATTTCAAGCAGATTTTTTAATAAATAAATCCAATAAAATCATGGTTTCAAAGGAAAATGAATGCCAAATCGAAGAAAATTACCTTGTGGACCGAATAGTTCTTGCAGAAGATGACACCAAAGAGAATGCTGTGACTTCAGTGGCAGTATCACCAAAAGGCACATTTATAGCTTTTTCAGTCTCAAGTTTATCAATAATTATCTGGGATTTCTGTGAGAGGAACATTTTTCATTCATTTGACAAAGCACATAGTAGAAATATCAATTCAATCGTGATCACATCTGATTCAGAAATAATTGTTTCCGGATCAGCAGATAAATCTTTGGCTATTTGGTCATTAAACGATCGAAAGCTAGTCTATAGGTTTGAAGACGCACACGAAGGGGAGATTGAAGTGCTAGCCAGTTCTCGTGGAAGTAAATATATAGTATCTAGATCCAGAGATGCATCGGTGTGTGTTTGGGACGTCCAAGAATTAAATATGATTTGCAGAATTGAAAAGATTCATAATGAATCAATCTCTTCGTTAGTTTTTGCACCAGATGGCAAGCACATTGTTTCTGGATCAGCTGATCGGTGTATTACAATTTGTAGTCTCGAAGAAAAAAAGATATTATTTTCATTCGAAGGTGCGCATAGAGACTTCATAAGGGCAGTAGCCATCACTTCAGATAGTCAATATATTGTTTCTGGAGCCTATGATGGAGAAATAGCAATTTGGAGCTTGCCACGCAGAACCCTTGTCTTCAGATTAGATGAGATTGAGAAAATTGTGATAGAAGCAATCACGCTCACTGGAAATGATAAATATATCATAATTGGATATTCAGACACAACAATTGCTTTTTGGGGTATCCAAGAAAAGAAATTGATTTCTAAATTCGTGAAAGCGCACAAACAGAAAGTAACTTCACTAACGGTAACGGCAGATAATAAATATTTGGTCTCTGGATCGGATGATCAAACGGTTGCTATTCATACATTGGGTAATAAAATTTATTGAACTTGAGTTCTAACCTTGCTTATATGTTGTAGACTTTCTATACAAAGAGAAACCCGTTGAAACAACTGCGCTGGATAAAATATTTCAAGATAATTTTGGAAATCTGACTAAACTAATTCAAACTCAATCAGAAAAGATAGCGTTGCTAGAAAATCACATGAATGCAAAGGCACTCAAAGGGGAGTTATCGACAATCAAGGAAGAAATCAATTTGATTAAAGATGAAGTAAATAACTTTCGAGTGAACATGAAAGCGAATTTGGAAAGTTTGAAAGAGGTCTTACAACTTCTGTCAAAGCAACAAAATTTCAATTAATCATTCTGGATAAACTGTTTTGAGATAAATACATCTATCTCCTCCTTACTTTTATCATTCTCGGATTTATTTTTTTTTCTCCACTTTTGAATGGTCTCGTTCACTGGCACTGGCTCAACAATTACCAGTCTCTCAAAATAATACACTATTTGCCACTAACTTATGTTCACAATTATTGGACTTTGATATGTTCCCATCTCTTTCGTACTTGTGTACAAAGTAAACTGCAGCTGAGAACTTCAGTTTTGAGACTCCAAAATGACTTTCAGTAATAAATTGTTAAATGTTATGGATCTAAACTTCAAACATTCTCTTTAATTCTTTGCTTGATTGATTCACTTGGTGATTTAATACAATTTCCAGTAATTCCTCAATCTCCAGAATTTGAGAACAAAAACAGTTATCACAAGATAGTATATAAATTTTGTTTTATTTCAAACGCAATAAAAATCGAAATTCACTTGCCTTTTCATTGGAGTTCCGTTGATATCAATGAGCATCTCTTCTCTCTTTCAATGCATGTTCAATTACCTTTGGATCTTTGGAAACATGTGTTTATACTTTCTAAGTAATGAATAGAAGTCCTGGTTTTCGAAAATATCATTTATTCTTGCCTTTGCACTAGGTTGCCAATGCTTGAGAACGAAAAAGCAGCAGAAATTTCAAAATA
>ENA-UOTZ01001116-UOTZ01001116.1-compost-metagenome-genome-assembly--contig:-NODE-1116-length-20001-cov-12.090393_pt1 | contig 20001 bp, 11 predicted proteins | sample MGYA00238144_ERZ746983 | MGnify/ENA primary metagenome ERZ746983 (study PRJEB28759, sample SAMN06268863) | compost metagenome | isolation source: single cell | place: USA: California, Emeryville, Joint... | reverse complement strand
GAAGTATAACTCCGATCAATAAACCTCGATTGTAAACGTTGAACAGTTCATAGAGCGCTTGTCGCAAGGGGATGTCGCCTTCAATGTTCTCTGTCTGCTCAATTCTGTAAATATCAGATTCAAGTTCGATACGCCCTTTGAGGTCGTTTTCATTGAAGAGTTTTTTCAGAGTTGCAATAGCTTTGTGCTTTTTATCTTTTTGGAAGAGCCAACGAGGACTTTCCGGGATAAAGAACATGAGAAGGAGGAGCTGAAGAAGAGCTAAGACTGGCATCACTGAAAGCATCAGACGCCAGTTGCTACCAAATGCCAAACAAATTGGGTACCCAATTAGTTGACTATAAAATAATTAGGCGCAATTAACTCGAATGTGGATTACCCAAAAGTCATGCAGATCGTGTCAGCTGTCACAATGGCTCCTCTTATCTGGGTGGGACTTGATTCAGCAAGAAGCATCGGAACTACCATAGATGCTGCGCCTAGACCACACTAAAAATTGATTTGTTTATGAATATCATCATAGTGATTTCTTTACGCCAATAAAGAACCTTCCTACGAGAATAAATTCTACGATTGAACTCAATGATTGAATGGTTCCTCCAATGATGAAAGCTACGTCGGCCATGAGTACAACCTTCTTCCTGCCAAAACGGTTCGAAAAAGGTCCCGCCATTAGAGACCCAAGAACAGCACCGAACAGACCAATACTTGAAACATGCTTTTTTGGAGCAAAATTAGTTAGATGAGTACCGATAATAATACTTGTTGATCATGAATGGTAAAGGACGGAATGTCATTGCCTATATAGAGGTTTGCGCAAGCGATCGCACTTGCATCATATCTAGATTAAAATGGATTAAGAGAAAAGATCGTTGAACAGTTTGTTGTTTATACCCATATAGAAATCCACTGAGAGATAGCGAGAGAGTAAACAAAACGATAAATTTGATGTTATAGCTGCTTAATTCGAGAGTCTGTCTGCTAGGCACTAGTGGCTCTACTTTTGGGATGAGATAGCTTCTCTCTTCTTCCATATCTAACAAGATTATAGTTTAACAATTTAATTATCTTTAGCGTTTTCGAGTTAGTTGTTTGATTTTAAGGTCGTTTTGTTCAGAATTTACGTAACATATTCGTAACTCCTACACTCCGAAAATAACACGTTTTCATGCTTTGAACCTCAAACCTCGCCAAAATGTGTAGCACAAATCATAAGTTTTAGGATTTAATTTATGTTATGGAGAAATGGCGTGAAGATCTCTCAAATATATATATCGTCTCAATGTTCTTAATAGTGCTTTTACGTATTTCAATAGAGCTGCCTTGAAGACATTTAAACAAATTGCTTCCAACGCTAATTAAATTTTACTGGCTATTATAATTTGGAAAATTAAAACGTTTAATTTCAGATAGTATCCAGAGAAGAAGAGCTATTCTCTAGCCTCCATATGAAGCTCTCATTCCAAAACAGAATTGCGAAAAAAGTAGATTTCAATTGTCCAGCAGCATTTTCTCAAAAGAAATGACACATTTTATTGAGAGATTAATTCTCAAGATGGATGGGTACAGAGCGACAAAGAGACGAAGTCTAATTTCTTTACATTGAGAGAGAGGAAAAAAAGTCTAAAACTATGGAAGATACGGACGTAGAAAGGAGATCAATTCGTATTATCAGCAAGACAATCTGGAAGTGAAGAAATGAGTAGCAGTGGTGCCATCAGCAAAAGATTTTGGAAGCTTCAAATCTATAATGTCTACTTCACTTGTTGGAATGGGCTCTTTTCTTCCAAGGGCGCTTTGTTTTACAAATTGATTTGAGAGATCTTTTTATTCGTTTTATTTGAAATTCTTAATTAACATAAATCAAAGATTCGTTGAGGTGCACTGGAAAAATTTGAATTGAAAAAAGAGTCATTTTGCTCTCATTCAGGTTCTCATGTTCACCGTGTTCTTATCCAACAATGGACTTCTAATTCATTTCTCGAAGATTTTGTTGTTTGAAAAAATCATTGTAAAAGCAGAATTTTATCAAAATGATATAATTTTAGGATGCAGTCTTTGAGGATATTTTGATTTTTTGCTGATTTAATAATTGGCGTCTCTCGCAATCATATTCTGATAGAGATAAAGTGTATGTTGCCTTTTCTAAGAATTTGAGTGATAACCATCGTATTAGAGAAAAACTTTTTGAATTAATTTCAAGCTGAATGACTTTATGATTGGAAAAAAAGGGCCTAATCTTCAGCAAACAAATTTGACATCCAAAACCTATGAATCATATTCTTTTTCTCTTCAAATATTAGTTTTGTTTGATCATGAGACTGTTGCTAATAAACAACAGTATCATTTTGGCTTGGCTATTATTGTTGGTCTCCTGTTTGGGAATGCCCATAAGAAATGCAAAGTGCAATGTGACTTAGGCCAGTGCTCAGGTACACTTGCAAGGACTCGGAAAAACTTGGCGAAAACCCTTTAAAAATCGCAAAAGACTCGATTTAACGAATCTAATGTTTTGGAGCTCGGAGGCTTTATTTTCCTAAGAATTAGATATTGATGCTGCGTCTGAGATTTAAAGTAACTCTCTTTTCAATGAAAGAAATTTCAGAAGATTAGAGTAAATTGAGGCTGGATTAGCTTAAAAATGAGGAAAAGTCGTCAAGGGGCTCTGTTAAAGTCAAGTCATTTAATCAGAAGAAGCTGGAAAGCCACAACTCTTTGTTGTTATACCTAAAAAAGCTGAAATAATCGGATAACAGAAACAATGCGAATGCCCAGAAGGCAGATATGGGAAGTATTTCAGTGTGTGGATTAGAATTACTAATGCATTGTAATGAATTCACTTAAAGAAACGCATAAATGTCCATTAGAACAAAAACATATCGACAAAAATTCAACTCACATTAGCCGAGAGTAAACATCACATTGATGAATGCTTTTTGGAAGCCATTTCGATGTGAATTGATGCAAAATACGAAAAATCATGAATTCTAGAATATGTTACTTTTACTCAAAATTTCAAAGTCTCTCACGTCGGACAATCTGCCTCCAGCTTTCCTATCTTTATATTGAGAAATCCCGTTAATCATCAATAAATGATTTGAGTTAAACTGAACCTATGAGAAGAGATCCTCAAGGATTTCTTGAGGCAAATCATACCGAATCATCCATTGAGTTTAGGGTAATAAAGGTAGAGGACTGCTTGCTACATGTAGCTCAACGATTAACTAAACATTCAGAGTTTTTCCTGTGTTTTGCATGAGATTGATATGGCTATTTTTTATTGGTTGTACATTTTTGAGGGGGATATTACTGTTAAAATCAAAACAATTCTTTTTCTGAGAGTATGATGTGACTGTGCTGAAAGAAAGGTAATCAATTATCTGCTGTTTAGCATCGAAGAATCTCAAAAGTTGACTTGTTACGTTTTGGTGAGGAACTGGCCGGTCAAATCAGGAATCGCTTTCGTTTAACTTAAAATCAGAAAAATTAGCATAATAAGAGCAAAGAGGTTCAGAAGAAAAAAAAGAAAGCATCTCTTCCTTATGGAAGGTGTTCAGCAAAAACAAGAGAATTAGAGTCCACCTTAATTAAGATAGCTAAAAACAAAAAATTTTTCGTATTTCTTAACATAAAATGGACTAATATAGCAAATTTCAAAATTCTTGCTGGTATTGCAACGACTTGGTGTAAAAGATATAGTTTATGCTGCCTCTTCAAAACCTCTGAGTAATAACCAACAGATTAGAGAAAAATAGGCTCATGGTTTACAAAAGACTCTTGACTCACCCAACCAATGAATCACACTAACTTTATCTTCAAGTATTAGTTTAATCTTTATCGTGACGCTGCTCTTGATAAGCAATAACTTTCACGTTGGCTTGGCTTTAATTATTTTTGAAAAAATACAATCATCGCTATCTCAAACACCTATCAAGTAATACAACACTCCACTAGCCCTGTCAGATTAATGGAATGTGCTCAGATATCATTTCATTCTGACCAAATTTATCGTCGTAAATCTGAAGTTTTCAAGACGGCTAACCCAATCTCTCTTTTTATTGGCATCTTGACTCATCTTTGAGATTTCTGGCGATAAAGTCCATATTCCTATTGGAAAATGCCTAAAAGCAATTCCAGGTACAAAGTATTTAGGATACTCTTTGTTAATTAAAATTTTGATAAATTCAGAATTAGAAGTTAAATATGGTCAAGGTTCCAAAGACAAGAAAGACTTTCTGCCCATGGTGCAACGTCCACAACGTTCACAAGGTCTCCCAGTACAAGAAAGGTAAAGACTCCCTTTTCGCCCAAGGAAAGAGAAGATACGACGCTAAACAGAAAGGTTATGGTGGACAAACCAAGCCTATCTTCAGAAAGAAGGCAAAGACCACCAAGAAGATTACTCTTAGACTTGAATGCAACAAATGTAAGAAGAGAAGATTGTTGCCAATCAGAAGATGCAAGACTTTTATTCTTGGAGAAGACAAGAGAAAGTAATCGAAATGCTAATCTTGGTGCAGAACTTAGGAACCTTAGTCGTTATCGTAAAACCCGTTCATCCTGCATAATATTGCTGTAATTCTGAGCCAAAAAGACTTCGTGTTTGCCCGTTAAGCAGGGTATCAATCACACAAATCTCTTTTTATCCTCTAGCAAGAATGATTAAAACTTTCCTTTTCAAGGATTGAAAAAAAATAAGACATTTGCGACTTAATCGCTTTGGAGTTTGATACTACTACGGGCTCTTAGATGGAGCACTTTATAAAGTGAAATTTTATAGTTTTTTCCTTTGGATGTAGTGAATGAATCCTAATTTGATACTGCTTTAAAAAAAGGAAAAACATAGAGAAATTATTGCTGTATCAGGTCAAATTCCTTATCCTACAGTACACAAAACATTAGTTTGGATTTTCTTAGGCTCAAATTAACAAAGAATAATCCTATTTGAGTTAGATAAGTAAGATTGCTTGATTTAGTGTATGTCAAATTAATTGGGATGGCAAGATATTTCACAAGCTTTTATTTAATACGATTGATCTCATTTGAGCAAAGATGGCCACGTGAATTGCAGAGCACAATAATACCACCACCATAATAGATCTCTCAACTCTCATTGTTGCACAAATCAATGTCCTTTGAGATAAACGCATTTAGAATGCTGATTAATTCTTTTTTATGTGCACCCAAACTCCAGTTTGATGATATCAATTCATTACAAGCTATACTGCTATTTCTAAAGAAGAACCCTAAGGGTTGAGATTTCACGAATTATTTTTTTACAATCTTGTTCGAAACAAGCAAAACTCAGATTAATTTGCGCTACTTCATTATTAACGCTGCAATTGTGGACGTTTGCTACTGAATCTTTATTCAATGGGAGAAGTGTCCTCAAAGAAAGATGCAGTAGCTTTTATGATATTCCAAAGATCTTCTATATGATGTAATCATGACACATTATGCTGTTATCGTCTTGAAATGAGGAAATGAAAAAAGTTGTAATTCGCAATTCTATTGGCAGACACAAACATTAATAACATTATGAAAAATGACCTATGGTGTGTTTTTTATTGAGAGTTTGCAATGCAATAAGAGTAGCATTCGTTTTTCTTTTTGCGTCAAAATTTTCCTTTTCAAAATATCTCTCCTTTTATTTCATCATCTTTCCAAAAGATCGATCGCCAAAATTCTTTTAACGTAAGGAAGAGTTGAATTTAACAATAATGGCTGTGTGTAATCAAAAAGCATATAATAATAATTTCTCACAGTTAACTCTTATTGATTACTATTTCCAATGATAAAGTTGATTATTTATTTTATCCTTTTCTTCAGCTCTCATTCGAAGTTCATGCATCATCTGGAGAATATCATCGTCTATTGCAGTTACATTTTGTCGTGAATATCCCTCAGTTCTACGAATATTCTTCGACAACCTGTACCCGGGCAAGGCTTTTTCTCTACTAGTCTCCATCCGAACTTTTTTCTCACTATGGATTTCTCTATAGCCGCGCCCAGGACTTTTCACTTTAGAATTGGGCGGGACATGTCTCCTCATTGTAAAGAGGCCGTTTTTGGTTTCATGATGTGCATTTCGACAGAGTTCATAGACTCTCTCCGCAATATACCCAGCCCGGTCTGTCGAATCCTCGAGTTCTCTTCTTGGACTTCGTAAATTACTCTTTCCTCCAAGGAGAGAGAGGTCACTCCTTGGAGATCTCGTCGTCGAAATGTTTCCATCAATCTGATAATCAATAAATAAGCGATATATTCTCTATGACAATTTTACTCGTGGTGAGGCTAGCATCGATGATTTAAGTATTGTAGATATATTAGGGCTTGTATATTGGGACTGTCTTTCCATACTTCGTGATGCGTGGCCTGATTTTGGGGAGCGAAAGCTCTTGTTGGTCTTGGGCATGAAATTAGCTTCTTTTTCTTCTTTCAGTGCCCTTTCTCGAGCGAGTTGTTCTCTCAGATTATTTAAATTTCGTTCGCGTTCTTTCTGATGCATCTGCATGCGAACTAAAAATGGCATAGACATCTCCCAAGTTCTCTTGGGACTGCTACTGCCTGATTTCTTGTCGCTGCTGTATGGCACAAAGCTTGTTTCTGGATTCTCGTTGTTTATTTGCTTTTTCTCCACTTGAACATCTAACGACAATAAATAAAGGAATTAGACAATAAACTCGATAAGAAATTACCTTCATCCCGAGGACTTGTAGAGCTGATTCCTTTGCTCGATTGTATAGGATTCTCGTGTTGGATGTTGGTTTGTGATAGGGATTCTCGATTTTCGCTTAACTCTTGGTTGAAGTTAGGTTCAATATTTTTTGGCTCGGAGTTTTTGCGAAGAGCTTCATTAGCATTCAACTGATCATTTATATTTCCGAATGATTGATCAGTGTTAAGCTTTCTTCCTGAATCATTTTCGGCAATGATATCTTGCATTTGATTTGAAGTTGCCTCTAGACTTTTGGAATCCTTTCTTGATCGTCGTTCTGACTCTTCCTGGTTGAGATTTGGTGTGTTATTTGATACATCTTTCTCCGAAATGTTGCTTTCCTTCCTTGAGTTGAGTCGTTCATTTTCATTTTCTGGTTCTTGCTGATCTTGTTCTAATTTCTCGCCTTGCTGGCCAGAGAAATTTTGTGAATCCATTTGGTTTTGTTGGCCATTGACGTCATCGTCATCGTCATCGTCATCGTGTTTTTGAGAGACTTGAGAATTTACCTCTTCGTCCTTTTGAATCTCAATAGTGGTTGCTTTTTGTTGAGCGGAATTATCGAAATCGACCTCTAGAACGCTTGAATCTTGTGCTTCTAAAACTTTGCTCAACTCACCTTGTGAGTTTTCTATTTGAGCACCTCTATTAGCTTCCTCCACTGATTTAATATTTTCAGACTCTTCCTCATGGTGCTCTGGGTTCCCCACAGCTTCTTTGTCAGTAGTGAGCTTCTGTTTTGGATCATCATTGTCATTGTCAGGTCGGTTTAAAGTTGTATCTTCAGTTTGCTTTATTGATTCTTCAGGTAGTACAGTGCTATCCTTTTTCTCTTCTGGAGTGTTATTCTGTGCCAATTCAGGAGATTCGTCTATCAACACTTGTTTTTCGGATTCAAGATTGACTTTCGAAACCTCCTGCTTATCTGTTGTTATTTCTTTCTCATCTTGAGAGGATTTTTGGTGGTCTGAAGGTAATTCTGAGGCTACTTGTGTATTCTGAATATTTTCGATCTGTTGTTCTGTTTGCTGTTGTTGAGTGGTATTTTTTTGGTCATCGCTAATCTCCTCATGTATATGATGATTCTCTTGTTGGGAATCTCCCTCCTGCTGCCGAGATTTTTCTAATTGCTCCTCAGGGTTCTTCTCTTGAGTAGTTTCTAGTCTTGCAACATTCTCTTGCTGCTGTTCAGCATTCTCTTCTTTGCTTTGAGCATTTACATACTGTTGTTGCTCAATATTCTCCTTCTCTGAAGCAATCTCCTGCTGAATATCTTCCTTTTGCTGCTGAGTGCTATCCTTAGACTGAGCGCTCTCATCTTGTTGTTGAGTATCCTCCTGTTGTTGAGTAACTTCTTTCCCTTGAGCATTTTCGTAATGTTGAAGAGCAATCTCCTCCTTCTCCTGCTGTCGGATTTCTTCTTCCTCTCGCTTCTGAGTTTTTTTTGTAGGCTCATCATTCTCCTCTTGCTGATGCTCGGCATGCTCGTTCGGTTGTTGAGCATTATCTCCAGGTTCAACATCCTCTTTTTGTTTCTGAGCATGTTCCTTCTCTGGAACATTCTCTTCTTTGTGTTGAATAACTTCCTCGTGTTGTTGCGCATTATCTTCCTGTTCAGCATTCTTTTCTTGTTGCTGTTGAGGCTCCTCTTGTTGTAGAGCATTCTTCTTCTGCTGCTCAGCATTTTCTTTCATTTCTTGAAACTCCTCCTCGTGCTCATGCGGCTTCTTCTGCTGCGTTTCGATATGCTCGTGAGGTTGTTGAGCGTTATCTTGAGGCTCGACGTCTTCTTTTTGATGCTGGACATTTTCCTTCTCGGAAGCATTCTCCTCATTTTGTTGAATAATTTCTTCTTGGTGTTGAACGTTATCCTTCAGGTCAGCATTCTCCTCTTGTTGTGGAGGTTTCTCCTTCTCTTGAGCATTTTCCAGTTGCTCCACGCTCTCGCGCTGATCTTCAGCAGTCTCTTTTTCTTGCTGAATGCTCTCCACATGTTCATGCAAACTCTCAGGCTGTATTGAAATATTCTCTTGCAGCTGGACATTTTCCTGCTCGATATTCTCACCTTGTTGTTGAATATTCTCCTGGTGTTCACTAATTTCTTTGCCTTGGGCATTTTCAAATTGTTGCAAGGCATTCTCCTCCTTTTCTTGATTTTGAATCTCTTCTTCCTCTCGCTTCTGAGCTTTTTCCACAGGTTCAATATTCTCTTCTTGTTTCTGAGCATTCTCTTGCCGTTGAGGCTCCTCTGGGTGTAGAACATTCGCGTTTTGTTGCTCAGCATTTTCTTTCTCTTGTTGAATTGTCTCCCCAGATTCAGGCGAATTCTCTTGCTCTGGTTCGACATGTTCTTGCAGCTGGGCATTTTCCTGTTGAGAAATCTCATGCTGCTGTTGAGTACTCTCCTGCTGCTGACCAATTTCTTTTTCTTGGGTATCTTCAATTTGCTTCGAAGCGTTTTCCTCCTCCTCCACCTGCTGTCGAATTTCTTCTTCCTCACCCTGCTGAGTTTTTTTTATAGGCTCAACATTCTCCTCTTGCTGAAGTTCGGCATGCTCGTTCGGTTGTTGAGCATTATTTCCAAGCTCAACATCCTCTTTTTGTTTCTGAACTTGTTCCTTCTCTGGAATATTCTCTTCTTTGTGTTGAATAGCTTCCTCGTGTTGTTGCGCATTATCTTCCTGTTCAGCATTCTTTTCTTGTTGCTGTTGAGGCTCCTCTGGGTGTAGAACATTCTCGTTTTGCAACTCGGCATTCTCATTCTCTTGCTGAATTTTTTCCCCAGATTCAGGCGAATTCTCTTGCTCTGGTTCGACATGTTCTTGCAGCTGGGCATTTTTCTGTTGAACAATCTCATGTTGCTGTTGAGTATTCTGCTGCTGACCAATTTCTTTTTCTTGGGTATCTTCAATTTGCTTCGAAGCGTTTTCCTCCTCCTCCACCTGCTGTCGAATTTCTTCTTCCTCACCCTGCTGAGCTTTTTCCACAGGTTCAATATTCTCTTCTTGCTGATGTTCGGCATGCTCGTTCAGTTGTTGAGCATTATTTCCAGGCTCAACATCCTCTTTCTGTTTCTGAACATGTTCCTTCTCTGGAACATTCTCTTCTTTATGTTGAATAACATCTTCTTCTTCTTGTTGCTCATTATCTTCTTTCTCAGCATTCTTTTCTTCTTGTTGTTGTTGAGGCTTCTCTTGCTGTAGAGCATTCTCCTTCTGCTGTTCAGCATTCTCTTTCTCTTGCTGAATGTCCTCCTTCCCTTCATATTCGTGTGGATTCTCTTGTTTATTCGAAACACTCTCCTGCAATTGAGCATTTTCCTGTGAAACTTCCTCACCTTGTTGCGTATTATTCTCCTGTTCCTGACTAATTTCTTTCCCTTGAGCATTTTCAAATTCTTGCAGGACATTCTCCTCCTTCTCCTGCTGTCGAATATCTTCTTCTCGCTGTTGATCACCTTCATTCTGCTGAACATCCTCAGCTGATTTTTTCCCCTCTTCTTGTTGTTCAGATTTCTCATGACTCTTTTCATTGTTCAATGGAGATTCCTTTTTGATAACTGAAGATCCTTTGTTCTCATCATCTTCTTCCATTGAGTCGAAATCTAATTCAATCTTTTTCGTTTGTCTTTGTCTGCCAGTTACAGAAGGTTTTAACAGAAGCATTTCATTCAGGTTTCCAAAAGAATCATTCTGCTTTTCGTTTGAAACATTTTGCAACGGAGCAGCTCCCTCACTATGAACTTTTTCAACTTTATTATTGGGATCACCCCCTCCCATACTCAAATTAGGACCGAATTTCGCTTCCAACATTTTCCTTTTTTCCGCAAAACTCATTTTTTCAACACTTTTCGCAATCTGAGTTATCGGATCTGACTCGGCAACACTCTTATTTGCTTGCTCTGGCTGACTCTCGTCTGCTTTTTCAGATTCGATTAGATTTTGAGGCTCTTCTTGTTGTGTGGCCTCTGTCTCATTGACATTATGAGGCTGATTAATTTCATCTTCGTTCTTATTTTCTTCATTCTCCTTAAGTGTTTCGCCTGCAGGTTCTGAGGAAACAATTGATTCTTTCTTTTCAGTGGTGGCACCCTCTTCTGTTTGGCCAGGATTTTGATTTGTGTCCCTTTCGATTGGTTCGCTGAGTTCAGGTTTCGAATGTGTTGGGTCAATAGTATTATTTTTTATCTCTTCACTGTCCTCTTTAGTATCTCTGTCTAAGGCGTTCCTGTCGATAACAGGCATTTCAGGCTCATTTATTTGAGGTTTATTTTCTGTTCCAGTTGTATTATCTTCGGACATATAGATGGGTTTGCAGATGAAAGGTCTATTATATGTATATTTGTATTACTTTATTACGAAATCTTATTTAGTTGAGTTCTTTCAAAGATTAAATCGGTTTATTAGACTCATTAAGGATCAGCCGATCGATCCGACAGAACAAATCATGGGAATCTCAGCCCACATGCCAAACTCTAACAAAACCGACAATGATGCTAGATCTGTCGAAAAAAGATTCAACTTTTACCTAAAGGCCTTCCAACAGCCTGAACTTTGTAATAATGGCTCGGAAAGAAAACAATATCTTGCTTAGAGTGTGCTTTTTCTAAACCAAAGTTCGCAGTTCAGCGAATTTTTGCTTATTTTGCATTTTAGGACAACTATCCCTCAATATTGAGATTTATCTCTAGTTTTTCGAAGAGCGTTTACATTTTCACTATATATAGTTTTGATACATAGCAGTGAATATTATGAATATAGATCTGGATAGATCACTCTCGATATAGCAATACAATATGATGAGATCTTTAATCGCGTGAATAGTTTTGAGAAAAAAGTAATGATAATACACAAAACACGTGATTATACTTACCATTTGTAATTAAGGGTGCTGTTTTCGATCAATTTTTCGCATTCCCAACATACCCATCATCGGCGAACCAACACCGTTGTCTGATTTTTCACCATCCAGCAGGAGTTTTCGAATGTCCTCAGTTTTCTTTGATGACGAGTTATCATTTGGAGTATCTTTCTTAGCTGTGGCCGTAGTGTGTTTGCTAACTGTAGGCTGAAGCATCGAATTCAACTTTGGGGCCATCTGATTGAACTCTGTTGGACTTTTAAGTTGTGAATAACTCAATTTCGTTGGCTCCTTAGGTTGACTGTTACTACTCTTCGTCTGTGTGATCTGCTGGGATGACTGGTAGCCAACTGAATTCGCTAGCATCGTACTGCTGCTTGAATGATTCATACCGCCCGCATTTGGCTGGATCATTCCTCCGTTCGATTGACTTATACTACCATTTAATTGATGTACAGGGCTATTCGGTTGGAACATCCCACTACCTGATTGAGTGTTGTAACTAGGCAACCCGTAATTATTTAGAGCCTCACCGTTCGTTTGGGACCCTCCTCCAAACCTTCTTGGTCCTTGAAAATGTACTGGGCTCGTAATTCGAACGGGTTTAACTTCTCCTCTCTCTGTCATGCTCCCTCCTCCAAATTGTAGACTTCCCACCGAAGGAGATACTCTGTGCGTAGGGGATTTAACGAAGGTAATTACACGCTTTCCGAGCTGTGGTATAGTTGGTTTCCCACCTGTAAAACCAGTGCTCGCAGTTTGAGTAGGACGTTCTGGTAAATTTGCTTTCTCAGTCGTTGGTTGGGTTGTACGGTCTGGTGTACCCGTTGACTGTATATTTGTTTGTATATTTGTTGTAGTTGCTGTTGTTGCTGTTGAATGAGTGGCAGATTGCATAGGTGAAATAATCTTCACCTCTTTCGCGTCCTTCGGTGATCGACTCTGCTGGATCGCATGCATTTCTTCAACCCTTCTTAACGCATTGGTCTTGATTGGGCGCATGAACGGGGTTGTTGATTCAAATTTATCGAATTTTTCAGCCACGTTGGGATCGGGAATTGAGTTGTCACTGCAGAAGCTCTGGTTCTCCGGTGTTTCTACATCATTCAAAGAAAATCCACCGGAATCGTTTTCTTGACCCTCATTCGCCTGCTGAATAGTTTCTAACCGCTTGTGTCTCTTGTGTCTTTGTATTATTCGAGGCACAATCTCATCTGCTTCATTTTCCACATTTTCTACGTTCTCTTCTACCGGCAGGCCACCACCCGCCTCGATTTTCTGTCGAAGGATGTTCAACTTATTCTCGAACTCTTGATCAGCCAAAAGTATATTTGTCTTTCTCCATGTTCTCTTTCGACACCCACGCATTCTTATCCTTCTTTCCAAATGCTCATAATCGTCGTCCTCCTCTTCGGAATTGTGATTCCCCACTTTAGTTGCGCCGGAGAAATTGACATCGGTAGCATTACGGTTTGGTGAATTATTCATACTTGGAGTCAAATAGTTACCCTCGGAAGTCTTTTCTTTTGACAAATTGAACCTCAAATCCAGATTCATGGGATTCATGGCTGGTTGATTTTTCAGTGCAATCGAAGTATTCACATTCAGGTCATTCGAATCTTTTAACACTTGGTTTTCAATCAAATGGACAGCGGCTAGCCTGAACTGAAAAGCTTCTTTCGTTCGAGTACGCTTTGCTGCTCTCTTTAAGTTTAGAGGCGGTACTTGTACTTTACCTTTACGCTCGTATTCGGATTCAGGTTCATCTGTCGCCACAGGAGTACTCTCAGCTAGATTAATCCCCACTGCTGAAGGCATGTCTCTTGCTGAAAGGAGTGGCTGCCCTTGCTCTCTCTTCTGTGAGGGAATTGCGCATTTAACGGCAACAGAATAGTGTGAGCAGTGCCTTGAAAATGTGAGGATCACTCCGCTGCTGGGATCATCTTCTGCTCCATTCCAGTGAGGCACCTTGCTGGTTCTCATCCTACCTTCTAATTTCAGATTTATGAATTCGGCGTAGACAGGATTCATTTTTAAAGTATAACTCTTCCAGCTCACTTTGCCTTCTGTCAGACTCTTGATAAGTTTTGATGGGTTTCCTTTAGCTGTTCGGATCCAGGACTGATTTTGCACTTCCATCGGTGACAAATCAAACTCTGGCCTTTGCTCGACTAAAGAAGCGAGTACATGAGCTAATTCGAAATCAGAAAACCGGTCAAGCTTAACTCTCTCTTTAACCAGCTCTTCATTAATCTTTTTATGCAAATCGGTAACTTTTTTTGGCTGTTGCTTATCAACCATCTTCAACACGCTATGTTTCTGGATTAGCACTGTAGAAATATTGTTTTTCTGAAGCATAGAAAACACCGGCCATGGGAACTCGATGTCGTTCTCAAAGAAGATATCAATATCGTCGAAAACCAGCAGCATCTTCTTGTTTCGGAAGAGATTCTTCAAGTTGAACTCGAGCTTGGACCCGAAAGCCTCTAAGTTTATAGTTTCCTTTATCATCTCATAGAAGCTTTTCTTCTTGTATTTTCGCAAAGGGAAGTAGAACACGCCGTCCGGGAAGAAGTTTCTCACCTGCATAAAGTAAGCAACCTCGAGAATAAACCTCGTCTTTCCGGTTCCTGGCTCTCCGGTAAGCAACACGATATTATCCTTTGGTTTCAACAGCTTTTTCATAATCTGGTCCATCTCTCTGAGTCTACCAGTGAAAGGAACGAGAGACTTATGGACGTTGGTAGGGAAGCGTACGCTGCTGATTTCTTCGGCTTTTCCTCCTTGTAGTACGAAATTGTCGACACCGAAGAAGACGTGGTCGTGAGGGAGACTATCGGAGTTCGGCAGGAGGATAGGACCTTCGCCAAGTGTCTCGATAACCATCTCGTCATTTGAATTGCAGAACGAGAATGAAACACATTCGATCATGCCTTTCTTCGCATTGTCAAATGCTTGCTGGACGGTGCACCCATCGATTAAGTCATTAAAGAAGTACCCACAGAACTTTTCAACACATTCATCCTCATAAAGCTTTCTTCTGAACGAGTTTATTTCAGGTTTTTGCATCTCCTTCTGATTGGCAGATCGAGGCGAATCTCTTTTAAAGCTGAAAGTAATCACAAAAGGGATTTTCATATCCCTTGAGAGGAAAAGGGCTGTTTTCATATCATTCTTTGTTCCCACGATACACAAATCCACACCTTTGTCTCCCAAGTCTGCTTGCTTCTCCTTCTTAATGGGCTGAGGGTTGTCCAGCGCCTGCATCGATACGTTAAGACTTTGTAACTCGCTCTGCATGGAGGTATGGTGGTTTTTCGGTAACAAGTCTCTGAGTTCATCGTACGTAACTACCTCGGGCTTGCCCTCAGGAGATTCAACTACAATTCCGTGAGGCGACGACATGTCGGATTGTAAGAGCATCATTCTACAGCCAAATTTGGTTGTGTCTCTTAAGTTCGCTTTCGTAAGCACTTCAAATTTGAGATGCAAGGCCTTCTTCGTTAAAGAAATCGACTGCATAAGGTCGGTTCTGAAAAATGTGGGCACAGTCGTTCTGACTTCTTCAACTGAAGTGATGCTCATCGAAGGATCGCTTATCTCTGTAGAGGATCCTGCCTCGGATGACCCTCTCTCCACCTGGATAGGAGAAGCTCTCATCAGCAGAATTACATTGAAGAAACTCTGCCGGATTTCTGTGTTTATCTCATTCACCAGTCTCTTGATCTTTGACTCATAGTGAGCATCATTCACGAGCTGCACCAGCGAAAGCGCGTTCTTTTTCAAATAGATTTTCCTCATCTCGTTTAATTCTTGAATCTCTTTCATTGTCTCGTTTGATAGTTGGTTCTTGTCTCTTTGGCGATAGAGGCTATATACATCAGAAAAACTAAATTAAGCGTTAGCAAAAATTAATTACTGTAGTTGAATTTTCGCAAAGAGATAATTCGCTTGCATTTCAAGCCTCTTGCAATTACATTGCGAAAGGGATTCGATCGAAGTTTTCAATTTCTCTTTGAATTTCGGCTCGATGTTGCCTCTTTTCGCACTGATAATCGTTTTACAGGCAAGAATAGTCACCTGAGCTCTTTCAACATCATACGAGTTATCGAGGGGTTTCAAAATCGGCTCGCAGATATCCTTCAATATCTTAACGACGTTATGATAGCGCCCTTCTCCTTGCATCTTCGCGGCTACCTCAGCGCTGCCACTGTAGCGACCTCGCTTCAGCTTATAGAAAAAGAAAGCTCTCGCAAACTCTAAGCTAAATCTAAACCCATCTCTCATTCCTTCATCCGTCACGTCTTTCAGGGTCTTTTGAAGGTTCTCATTCTTGTAATTAATCGCATTTAGAGTGGTCTGAGCATCTTTGTCATGGTAGATATATAGCGCGTTTAGGAACAGATGCAAGCGTAGGCTGAGATTCACGAGTCGTTGGTCTTTGACCGTAAGCTCGTGGACTCTTCCCAAAACGATCGATCCTAGTGTGATCGCTGAGGAAGATCTATTAGAAAATATTTTGTAGCAGGTTGGCACGGCAAGCCATAGAATCTCCACTAAATCGAGGACACGCTCTCTGTTTTCCTCTATATATATGTGATGAAAGTAAGGGTTTGATTATAAAGTAATTAAGCGTAATTCTAATTACCTTGTGAAAGTAGATCGTTGATTAACTCGACTTCTAACAGGCTCAAAAAATTAGAGTCATGACTCCAAAAAACTTGTTTCAGGTCTTTGAATGACTGATCTTCTAATTTCTCCAGGTATGACATTTCGCGAGAAGAGTCTCGGTACTTCTGGTAGATGTAATTCTCATCTCTCATCTTCCAGACACCGTGCTCCGACACCAGAGAGTTTTCCAGAAGACGTTCGTTATAGTGAAAGTTGTTTTTCGCGCCGCTGATAAGTGAAAGCGAAAGGATAGTGAGATATTCGAATTTATCGAGAATTTGTTTCGTTAGCGAAGCCCGCAGCGATCGTTTGAGGTAGCTGTGGACACTCTGGGAAGGTTGGAAGAAGAGTCCATTTCGCACGGTGTCTTTTTGGATCGTTAGCCAATAATAATTACCTGGTTTTATTTTCTCGCTATCAATTTCATCGACCCATAGTTCAGCTTTCGAAGTGACTTTGTCAGCAGATTTTGTTTCTTCCTCTTCTAGCAACTGGTTCCGACTAGGTGGTTGCGTGGTTTTCTTGCCTCCATGGTCACTTTCCGGAAAAGCTGGCTTCATAAGCTTCGCACTCGCGTCTTTCGAGTTTAACATTTTCTGCAGCAGAGCATCCCAATCTGAAGGAATGAATTTCAGATTGGCTAATTGAATCAAATCATCGAAAGACAACCCTGAGGGGAACAGACATATCATCCCAAGGAGCGTAAATCCTTCTTCGTTATCATTCTTGATCGCTCTAGAAACAATCATGAGGAGGTTAGTGAATAAAGCTCTAACAGCTATGTAATTACTCTAGCGCGTTCCCGATGGCAGTGTTAATTTGCGTTGTTCTTTCTTGGCCAAGTTTCAGGGTTTCAAGGAGTTCATTTTGCACCTTGGAAAACGGTTCCCTTTGATTCAACTTTTGAGAAAACCACCAAATTGCTTGCGGTGAGAATGAATCGAATTCTTTGAATAACTCTGATTCTTTCAGTTCCTCAATGTTTCTGAGGTTTGTAGGAATATTCTCAATCGCAGTTGAAATCAGGAGCAGTTTAGCAGCGTCGACCCGCGGTAGATTTTCAAGCGCTAAAATCGTTTCGCCAAGGCCGAGCTCTTGCTTATTCTTCGTGACGATGAGAAACTTTACATTCTTGGTCATTTCACCTATGTTCTTAAGGATTTCGACGAATTCTCCCTTGTTGTTCTCCAGCACAGAGTCACAACTCTCGAGAATAAATAGCGCATCCTTATGCTTCAGCGCCTGACAGAAAGCTTGTCGATCGAACGCAAAATCGATCTCTCTATAGAGCTCTGGCAGGAAGAACTGTATCGAATCCAGCCTCGCCATGTCAACTATCGCAATTTTAAATCTGAAAAGGTCTCTTGCATAGAAATAATTTGCCAATTGCTTTACGAGAGAAGTTTTCCCGATGCCTTCTGGGCCGTACAGCTCAACGAATTTTTGCTTTGATTTAAGCACTTGAAACAAATCATACATCGCGCGGTTTCTACCAATCAGCCTTTTCACTGGGAAAACTTGTTCGAGGACACTATAGGGCTTTCTATTGACAATATGACCAAGCTCTTGGTCAGCGAAAAGGACACGGTTATCGAATTCGTTTGAATGCTCTGGTATCTTCATGAATTTCATTGTTTCGTTGTGAGGGAGATCGGGCGAGCAGCAGCACGTGTTGATGATTTCTTCATCAAAATTGTACCATTTATCGTCTCCGTCAGTGTCTTTTAGAGAGAAATTATACACAAATTGCCCAGCCCAATCGCATTCCATTGAATGTTTGTGATCAGCTTTCTTCGGGCAGTCGGTGCAGGTCGGATCGTGGTAGAGATGAGCTTTATAATACCCTTCAATAACGGCCATTTGATACCATTTACAGTTGCTTTTATGGGCATGCGCGCAGCAGCATGACCGGGCGCCGGGGGATTGAATTGAAAGTTTTGAGTTGTAAAAGGCTTGACCGATGGTCTCTCCATCAAACAAGTACCGGTAAAATTTCTGAGCAAAGTTCCTCGCCACGATATCAGCGATTTGAAGCTGACTCTGCACTGCGATAACGCAAGGGACTCCGGCGTCAGCGAAAACCCTAGCGACCTGCTCGGAGTGGCAGGCGTTGACAAAAACCACTTGTATTTCGGGTCTTAACTGATCCATTATTTCTTTGAGATCGGAAGCGTAAAAGGGGTCCAACTCTCCCTCGTTGTTTTCAAAGCAAAGATAAAATTGTTTCTTCTTTCGATCGTATTCACCATGACAGATAATATGAAGAATTCTCGGTTTCTTGCTTAACACGCTGATAAGATTGGCCCTTGTAGCAATTTCAATGATCAAATCGATTTTCATCTGCTTTGAGTCTAGCACTTCGTATATTTTACTACACTCTTCTTCATAATCAACCGCATCAGGTAGAGAGATAATTTGACCCTCATCCTTCTTGATCAGAGGTTCTGCATACATTATCGCGATGTCTATTTTCTGTTGCTCGAGGCGGCCTCTTAAATTAGATGACAGCATGTCTAAATCAAGTGCTTCAGTGATCGAGAGGTTTTTACGGTGTGTGCTGCTACCCATTGCGGGAATAACCGAGTGATTTCTATGGTGAGCGAGAGATTTGGATTTTGTTAATGATATTGGAATTGGCTCATCGAACTTTGCGTCAGGTAGCGGTATCGATTCTCTTGCTGTGAGACACTCAACGCTTGTTTGATGATGAACAAGAGCATTTTTCAGAGAATCTACAGCTTTCTCTAATTTTTTGATTTTTTCACTCAGTTTCTTCAGCTTGTTTTTATTGTGCTTGTTAAGGCCCTTTAGCCAGAGAAGAATCTCGGTTTCTTCACGTGAAGAAGTGATAGTGAGAATGAAAGAGGAGCTAAGTTGCATAAAAGCTTGTTTTTTCCGATCGAAATACCGCATGGAGTCCTGGAAAAAGTGAGCGCCGTCTTTCTTCAATACATTGATAAAAAACTGTTGATCAATCACAATGCCACCCGACTTGTCCAGTTTGGCAAGGTGCTCATGGACTATTTGATCAGCGACTTGATGGATTTGTGAATCTTTCAAATTTTCATGGTCTTCGAGGATGTTTCCATAGATATATTTTATCTTTAGGTTGATACTCATGGTTTACTAAGTTGTGTGTGAGCGCTCCTTGTAATAGTTAAGTAGGAAAGAAGTCACTCTCCGGCGTTGGAATTATAATTAGTTTTAAAGCCTGAGTTCTTATTTAATATGTATTTTGAGAGGTTTTATGATTAGATTGAAGACTTCATTTTTAAAATTAAGCATCAGACAATGACAATCCCCGCTTTAGGTTGCTTAATAGAAAAGCAGCAATACCAATAAAATAAGTTGCAAGTAGAGTTTCAAGGTGAAGTGCATGAGAGGATGGCTCAGTCTACTTTGTTACTAGGTTAACACTGATGAATAACTCTTCTTTCTTTTCGAAATTGGAGTCGTTGGGTACAATTGTTATGAGCAGAGAGAGTTAGAACTGCCAGCAAATGGACTTGAATCAAAAAGATTACTGAAGTTGAATATTCTTTCACAGATAAGAGTGAAGTAACATTTTTATTAGCATGAATTAATTAGAATTAGAATTCTTATTTTTTTCAACAAGAATCATTAATCGCTTCATAGTCTGAGTATGATAAACGCAGTGTATCAACATCCTCCCTTTCGCAAAAGTAGAGCTCAAATCTTACTTAAAGAATAATAAGTCAAAGCTTTTTGAGGTTAATTTTGGATAACTAAGC
>ENA-UOTZ01001115-UOTZ01001115.1-compost-metagenome-genome-assembly--contig:-NODE-1115-length-20008-cov-14.551503_pt1 | contig 20008 bp, 11 predicted proteins | sample MGYA00238144_ERZ746983 | MGnify/ENA primary metagenome ERZ746983 (study PRJEB28759, sample SAMN06268863) | compost metagenome | isolation source: single cell | place: USA: California, Emeryville, Joint... | reverse complement strand
ATAAATCTCGAGTTGAAGCTGAGGAGAAGATGAAGAGCACGATAACAATTATAGATCAACTGAAGAAAAAGAAAATGCGGTTGAGAGTTTGTGCCTTTCGATTCGCTGGTTCTCACTCCCGCTAGGAGAAACAAATACAGGAGGAAATGCAAAAGTATGAGATTTTAGACAAAAAAGACAAAGATATTACCAAGTTTATCGACGTCATTGAAACGCACCGAATACAAGTATTTTGATTCAGTTAACGAGTAAGCGGTACAAATAACATTGAAAGAATTTGCTAGAGATTAATCAATCTGAAAGAAATATTGTGGAAATGCTTGAAAAGGCAAGCGAAGCTATATGCTCTCTACCGGGAGGAGAGATATATATGAAAAAGGTGGATGATGTAGAAATTGCAAGATATAATCTACAACAGTATGAATTACATTCAGAAGGACTAGACCAATGGGAAAAACGTTGGATGAATGAAGCTCGGATATGGAGAGGGGAGCTCGCAGTTATGAGAGATGAGATAAAATCAGAATTTAGCGAAACCAATGAATTACAAAAAAAAACGAGAAGAAAAAACGAAAGAGTTGTCCCAAACAAAGAAAATTCTAACCCAGCAATTGACGAAGATTAGAGAAGAAGTAAAAATCGCGAATAGTTTGGATATTATTATTAATTAATGAACTAGCGGAGCAAGGTGGGCTTAGACTTTGAGAAAAGAAAACTCAAGCTTCTGTCGCATCCTCAGTACAAAAAACTAACAAAATTAGAGGAAGTGTTTGGTCAAAATGAAAGACAGATCTTCAATCTCATTCACCCTAATCAATCTATTGCAGAGAGTATGGACTACGAAAATGCTGTGACTGAAATCAGCGAAATATCAGATACACTGAATAGCATTATTATTGCTAAGTGATCCGTAACAATAATTGCTATAAGTTAAGCATATATATCATCCATATCGTTTCATCGAGTTGCTAACGTATATCAGTAAGAATTATACCTAAGTTGCGTCTACAAACAATACTTTTATTCGGATACATGAAGAAAAAGTTTGTTTAAAGTGCTGGGAAAAATAAGAGTCTTTGAGGCATCTCAAAGTTTCTGATCTTGATAATGTGGAGGTGCTATTTAAATAACATACTGAGATTGGGAAATGGATTTATTCATTTGTTTGATTTCGAGAGATCACAGATGCCATTGTACTCGGGAATTAAAGACATCGATTTTCTAAACTTTGAATTAAAGATATATTTTGTGTTTGATACTGTAAATTGATTCGAAGATACCAGAATATAATGGTGGAAAGAGCAATTAAACCAGAAGACTTAGGTGATCATCTTCCCTTGGTTATTTAATCCTTGACTCTCTCATAGAAATACCAATGGATGCTCCAGCGTTCAGAATCGCTTTTTCTACCGCCTATTCTAATCGCATTTCGATCTACGATTCGCAATCTAAGGCTGGCTGCGGCATTATTGATGGTCCAAAGCTCGGACAACCTACTACAGGTACTGCTATTCCCACAAAAATACGATACTACGATGAATAGGTGAATGGACCTACATCGACGAACTGGGTTCCACCAATTATTTGGTTTCTTTAAATGTTAGCCCTGGAAAGCAGGCAAATTTTGAAATTTTGGACCTTGCCAAAGGCTTAAAAGTGATTTATAGCCATGGAACAATCCTTGAAAGTCTGGATACTGTTTCCTTCTCGATCTAATTACCATAACTTCATAGAGGTTTGCACAGGAGGATTCGTATGCAATAAAAGAAGAGACATTATTGGTATTTTGCCCATTAAAGACGTTCACACCTGCCAAATTTTTGATACGAATGTCATGGAAATCACCAAGAGAATTGCTTGGCAGCCACATCATAAAGGTAATTAACGTTCTCTTTGAATAGAGATTACCTCCTTGCGATTAGATTATATTCAAGGCATCAGCTTTGACTATGACGGCGACAATTTAGCGAGCATTGGATGGGACGGGAGTTTCGTCGTCTCCAAGGTCGACAGCGGGATAGCAAGTTTTGAGCTTAACATGCCGCAAGAACGCAATTCCAGTAAATCAAATCAGTTTGATGGAACTTTATAGGCTTGATACTGCTAGATTGGTCAAATAGGTGCCGTTGGAATACTTCCGATCCCGCGTCTCCTTTAATTGCAGTGAAATTTGCTGATAAATGGCTTAATTTCGTTGACGCTGAAAAACAGCGATTAGCACTGAAAGTCTCATACAAGCAGGATCCAAGAGGTAATAATGAATTGGCCTTTTTGGACTCAAGTATTGGATAAAAAATAGGCTATAATTGGTTAGATTGGAATCCATGCGATCCAAATCTACTCGCGCTGGGTGGTATCGAAGGAAGGGCCAAAATTTATGACTGTAGGAAGGGGAAAATCGTCAAGAGATTGGATTTGCATTACGGTTTGATGCTTTATGTGTATTCTTTTTTTTTGACGTAATTGTCGGTTTTGTAGACACGATAAGATCAATTAGATGGAATCATTCTGGCGATTTGCTTGCGACAGCGTGCCAGGACAACACGGCTAAGGTTGCAGACATGCGAATGGAGAAGGAGATACATGTTTCGAAGAGTCCGGACAACTGTAATAAGCAACTACATTTGTGATGCTAACGCAAAATTAAATAGACCATGTGGATTCAGTTTGTTTCCTGGCTGACGAGTTTAAGTTCTGATGGTTCATTCAAATTATGAATTGAATGGTGCCTTCCAACGATACATATTTTCTAGATAATTAGTCTAATTTTCATCCGATTCGATTACAAGTATAATATTTCTCCACAATATCATGAATTCACTCGAGTTTCGTTATTTATCTAGAGATAAATCTCTTGCAACCGACATAGTAAATTAGCATTGAGTGAGTGATAAACTCTACTTCATTTCCGAGATTGGATGGGCTTTCGAATGATGCCAAGGAATTTAATTGTAGTTTCAATAGTACATTAATAGCTGCCTCTTCTCATGAAACTTTCAGAAATTTACGATGTGACAATAACTTGTCTATTCGTAACACCAGCAAAGAGATAAGCGCTAGAATTTGTAGGTTGTTTGACGTTTGCTTTTCAATCATTGAAAATTCATTAAAAAATGAGCGAAAAACACAAAAAAAAGGAACGCAATTACAGTTTGGTATTTTAGAAAAACTACACACTTGATTCTTCCTTTCTTTTGTCCATAACATAATGTAAAACTGACGATACCGTTGCAACTATCGCAATGCCCATCAAGATGGTTTCAGAGACCACAAACGTTGAACCAGCATCTGTCTGATCTTGAATTACACCAATTACAATGAAACTGACAGCAAATACTATTTTCTGTACAAAAATACTCCAAGAAAGCGCACTGTGCACCTGCTTATTTTCCGAATTTGCCACTAAGCTCAGCCACAACTCAAGTTCAAACCCAGAGTAAGTAATCGCTAAGAAAACGAGCGGAATCGCAACTCTGAACCCCAAATGCTCCTGGAGAGGCAAGTAAGCGAACAAAGCGTGGGCTATCACCAACGCCAACGCTGAAATTACTGAAAACTGATACCGCTTTCGCACTCTTATCTGGAAAATGAGGCCTCCAAGTCCCACTACGATCAAACTTAGGTAGCCTGACAACGCTGAAGAGAATCCAAACCTCGAGGAGATTAAATGATTGAGCTGGTAGTAGGTACAGTCCATCGAGAGAGTAATGAGTATCACATTAGCAATTGAGAGCCAAAACGTGACTGGCAAAGGATCTGAGACTCCGCTGGAAGCTTGCTCGACCTCTCGCTTTTCCTCTTGTCGTATTTCGCCGATAGATGCGGTGATACCGAGAATTATCAAGTTAAAAAACACGACAGCGAGCACGATCAAAGCAGGGGCGAGCAAATCAGCAGAAAGTTCAAAAATATAGGGCGAAAGAGCCAGGTTTGCTGCTGTGCCGATCTTAGAAACCGTGACGAAAAGACCTATGGCCTTGACGAGCTGGGCTTTGTTGAACCAATGGTTGATTTGGAAGTAAAATACAGCGAGCAGCGTCTCAAAGGAACCAATGAGAAATCTTCCTAAGTAGCTCAAATAAGTATCACTCTGGGTGACTCCGATGAAAAAGAGCAGTTGACCGATCCAGATGAGACAAACTAATAAAATCTTGGAATATCGGAATCCGAATTTATTGATGAGTGGGCCTTGGATAAAGGGAGCGAGAGCACTTGAAAGAGCGCTGATGGCAAAGAAGCCGTTGAATTTGGTGTAGCTGTACGAGTAAGGAGCGACATGTAGTGTGCCTAGCATGAAAATAGGGATTTCATATACGGCGACTGACCCTTGTATGAGGATGCCACCAACCACAACTAGTATCCATCGTATGTTAGCGGAATTTTCTCGAGGTTCTTTCGCTTCCTTCCGGGTGGAAGCCAGCAAGGACACGCGCTCTTCAGTATCGTTGAAGAATTTGGACATATCTGTTTAAATTAAAATTATCTCAGATCGATCCGTTTTAAAATTGTCCATATACTGTTATTAGCGCAGACTGTTTTGATAGTTTGAGCTAATGAATGATAAATTATCAGATTGAGATCTATACCATTATTTCTCAAGAGAGATAGATAAGCAATATAATCCGAATTGAGGGTCTTCCTGCAGTATTAGGTGCTCAGGAATCAAGCACATTATGGCCATCTATGTTTACTAATGGAAGTATTGTATTGCCTTATGATATCACGGAGGGTCTCTATTTAATTGTAATTCCATACGACATTAATTAATGATGAACTTATACCAGTGATGAAACCCTTCGATTATGATTTGATTTTTCTAATCTTTACTCCAAAGACAATACTGATGCCATCATTTTTTCTCTAAGAATGGCTCCTTCAAACAAAATTGCTACGGCTACCACTGATTGAATTATTGTGTTTCGAACAACAAAATGAATTGAAATTGTGTTTACATCAAATTTTCTGCGGCCTAGAAAGGATATATATTAAGAGTAATTGGCTGATCGACAATGATGCTCCATGTCACATGAATATACCATTTTTAATCTGATCAAATAACATTTTACTTAATTCAGCTTTCTAGAAGAGTTAATTACCAGTAGCACATTCAACCCTTTATTTCTGAAGAATTCGATAATCTGGATCTTCTAATGTCATTTCCTCAATCAAAAATCTATCTCTTCAAAAATGAAAATTCTCTTCCGATTTCAATTTCTAGATCCACTGCACTACGTCAAGTCCGAAAAAAAGAAACTAGCTTTTCCCACCAAAGAGTTTAAACAAATATTGAGTCCTACCTACTAATTCAGTGTTACTGACTCACAGAATGGAATCAGCAACTACAGGACCTTCTGTCGAATATATCGAATCATATCTTATGGACACCGAAATGTCACACTTCCGTTCTCAATGAATCTACCGACAACGCTTTTGATTTGACTCTTAGGCATACGCTACAATTTTTTATTGATTAGTAATGGGCTAGTCCTTCCATTTCATCATTTAAAGCGATCTTATATTTAACGCCACACAATGAAAAAATTAATAATCCGATATTTTCAATAATAGTAGAAATCAATCCGACCGAAGATGAAATATATCTTGATATTGCTGTCTCTTTTCAGTATCATCTGTACAATATTCGCCTACAGCGGATCGAGCATTCTCAGTAAGCTTTTTTACAAATTAAGCGAATCAACCGTTTCCAAAGTGGGAGGCCCGAAGATGCACACTCCAGAGTTAAACGACCAAACGAAAGGGCTTCTAAATACAGGTTTAAGGGCGATGAAAGAGCAAAGAAATGATCTTAACTTTGGAGAAGTACAAGAAATGGAGGTGCATGAATATACCACTCAAGTCGTCGCTGGAAAGCTCTCAAAAATCCTAGCGGAGATCAAAACAACGAAGGGAAACTTCCTCGTCTACTTCGAACTTTTGGACCAGCCATGGCTTGGTATAGTAAATGAAGTGCTGAAAGGATGCGTGTTGCCTGAACCAGTTGAAAGCATGTGCCTTCTATCGAAAACTTCGGATGACTGCAAGGATTTAATTATGAGGGACGGAATCTGCATCAAAACCATGGGAAATTTAGAGATCTAATTTCTTTAAGTTGAGCTTATAGAGATTATAGATACTTCTTGTTATGTGCACGGATTAAAATTTAAGAATTCATATATAGATGTATCAGCATGGTGAATCTAATAGCAGTTTATAATGCTTAAAAACCCCTGAAAAGATCAAGCTCAAAATATGTTTTCATTCTCTTCAAAATAATTGTTCGATTTGGAATTTTTGGTTTATTAGACGCAATAAATTAGCAGCCGAAATTATCACAGAGATCTATCATAAAGCAATGATGATTCGAATAGCTTGACATAATGCTCGGAAAATAATTATGATATAATAAGAACGTCTCTCTGAATTATAAGATGGAGTTATTTCTTACTTGTTATCAAAAGCATTAGTGAATATGTATTGTCTAAAAAAAAAATAAAATCATCAAAATAAATGGATTGGTCTTCTCTTCCTGACTTTCGAAAAAAAAAGATTGAGTGTTTCTGTGCTGAGAACTATCATAATTCGCTTATTAGTAGTTTGGTCCAAGCCTTCTTGAAATCGAACTTGTTTAAATTGCGGTGATAAAAGACGATGAAAATCTCAGCTGAGCAAGTGTTCTCGAAAATCCCCTCTATTTTTCCATCAATTTCCTCTTTCAGAAGCAAATGCTCCCACCAAAAAAGCACTAAAATGATGACTTTCACTGTTCTCGAAAATATAGTCACCATCATTGTTTGAATTCTCTATGCCTTGCATTTTTTTTAAACCGTCCGCGTCTCTCAATTTTTTTGTTCTCCTTCCATATCCGTTGCTTCCAATGAGATGCTTATGCATCTGACACAGTCTATGATTATTCAGCAACAATTATGGTCTGATCTGAAAATCATTCTCCTCATACCGTAATTGCAGAATTACGGACTCAATGAACGTGAGAAGTGAGATAATCATCGAGGATACTACGAAATCGTGGTTAATTTAATATTTCTTTCATGGTCAGTTTGCTGGAAAAACTTGCACGTGTTAGCGAATAAATAAATAAAGCTTGAAACTCCAAATTAAAGCGTAATTTTTTCTTCTTAGCTGTATCTCTCAACAGCATCATTCCATTTCCACTCTAGCCTATACAAATGACTCCGCACAAGGCGCTTCTTGTGATAGCAGTCTTATTTGGTGCATTCGCATTGAATGTCTTAGCTGCCCATCGTGAATACTACGATATCTTGGGTATCACTCCTCGCGCAAATGCTGACGAAATAAAGAGCGCATGGAGAAAGCTTTCGAGAGAAAAACATCCTGATAAGAACAAAGACGATCCAAACGCAGAGGCACTCTACGCGAAGATTAACAGAGGTAAGATCATAGATTTATTTGGAAAGATCGAGAATGGCCAATATTTTTTTCTTCTAGCTTACAGCGTGCTTTCTGATAAAGAAAAGAGAAGAATCTACGACCAGAGAGGTGAAGACGGTGTTCAGAAGCACGAGGCCGGGCAAGAGGCTGGCGGCGGCATGAATCCATTCGATATGTTCTTTGGAGGAGGCAGACGAGCAGAAAACAAAGGTCCAGATCTCAGAATTAAGATACCAGTTACGCTCGAAGACATCTATAATGGAAAAGAAGTGAATGTATGAGCATTGCCTTGCTTTGGGTCGTTAATATTGCATTGTATTGATAGTTGTTCATGACAAAGCAGATGATTTGCCCTCATTGTAGAGGTACAGGCGCTGATGACCCAGAGGACGTGAAGACCTGCCCAGTCTGCAACGGACAAGGTCATGTGATTAAAAAACAACAAATTATGATGGGTTTCTTCCAGCAAGTCCAAGTGACGTAAATAATTACTACCCTGCATCAGAGTACATGTTACAATTAGATGCGATCATTGCGGAGGCAAAGGAACTACTTTTAATACCAAATGCCACGTCTGCAGTGGACACAAGGTAGCGACAGCGCATTTCTCCTTTATTTGACATGGTTTCTAGGTCGTAGAACAAGGAGTCGATGAATTGTCGGTGTTCATTGAAAAAGGAATTAAGCACGGACAAAGAATGGTATTTTTTCTGATGTAGTGATTGAGCTGACGCAAGAATAGACTTTTGGAGGCGTTGGTAACGAATATGCTGATAAGGCTGCTTCGGATGTGCACTTCGAGATCGTTGAGGTCCCACATCCTGTTTTTACGAGAAAGGATAATGATCTTCACATGAAACTTAATATTACGCTCCAACAGGTAGCCATATGGTGAAAACTTGCCAAGTTAATAATGTGAATTTAGGCTTTGTTGGGATTCACGAAGAGAGTTAAACATTTAGATGGCAGATATTTGACAATTGAGAGCGATAAGGTTGTACAACCTGGACAAATTCTGAAAATTGAGGGCGAAGGAATGCCTTTACACGAATACTCTTCTCAACATGGAGTAATAAATTATTATGATCAGAACTGAGGAGTAATATTGTGCAATAGGATCTCTACATTGAATACGTCGTTAACATTCCAAAGAAATTTAATGATGAGCAGCTCTCACGTAATAACTTCCTTTATTTTGCCTCGAATAATCGTTGCCAATTGATATTAGTACTCAAGACGTTCTTTATGGGCAAGTGATCATAAAAACAGCATGATAAAGCGCAAAATAATATTCTATTAGACTTTATTTTTACGTGTTATACCCAGAATGATATATGCACCGATTGTACAAAACCCAGCAATCTATTCGCGCATATATTTCAAAAAATGAAAGCTTTTCTATTAATTTTTGAAGAGAAAGCAAAATGCAACATAAATTTGTAATGGTTTTCTCGCCTCAGACAATTGAGGCGAAATTTCATTTAGCTTTAGATTGATTGTCCCTTTTACCACTTCTCTGGATTCGTGAATATATAGGAAACCACTGGAAAAGCCTTCACGGCAGGATGGGGACTGTATAGTATTCTGTAGGCCAGAGTTCTGGTGTTGCCTTTAGCCCAATTAGTTCAAATTAATAAGTTATCTCGCATTTTTAATGGCTTTAAGAGCAACCAAAATCCCGCTCTCATCAGAGCACAAACCACTAAATCCCTTCCTAAACACATCCGAAACAACCGACAGAGCACGCTCTACCTGGGCCAGACAATATCTCAAGCCTCCTGAAGGTTTTCGAGACGCTAACAAGCAACTACAAGATTGGTTCGAGTCGAAAGACCTCTTCAAGCGATGCCCTGTCGACATACCGCGGAAAAAACGAACGGCTTACTTAGAGAAAAAATTCCCTCAGAAAACGGTTCGATTTACTCCTAAAACCCTCAGAGCAAGCACATGGAATAATAACAATTTTAGCGCTCTTCAAAATTTCATCTTTTTTGTCACAGGCTCCTCGAGTAATCGATTGGCAGTGCAGAAACTCACAAAAATACTACGTTTTTCATGCAATCTCCGTCGTTTCTGCCTTGGTATTGACACACGTTCAGACTGCATTCACAATCATTATACACTTCTGTTATCACTGCAGAAACTGGATCCAAATGTCGAATTCAGCGTATTTTTGAAAGTAGACTCATCGGCTTTCAATCACGAAGACAACCGGATATTCCAACATTTCTTTCATCTTACGAAACTAAACAAACTAAAGCTCAGTTTATTCGACGGAAGGGACACCAAAAATTTCTCGAATTGCAACCAAAAAGCATTCTATCTCTTCCTCATGACTCAAAAATCTCTCAGCAGTTTATCATTAACGCTCCATATTTCCAACCAATACCTCCTCTCGATTTTTCAAGAATGGGATCTCATCGTCGATGAGTTAATAGCACTCAAACGGTTAAAGTTATCTTTCAATCGAACGCTCGTCCCGCGAGCGCTGTTTACCAGTCTAAGCCGCTCCAGAAAACAAATTCAACAGCTGGAGGCGTTTTCCCTGATACTAGACGATAATTTATACTTTTCGCAAAACCATGTGAACGACATCAACGGGCTTTTACAAAGAATGACAAACCTTCGAAAGGTTAAGATTTTTGCAGATGATCACTTGAAAGGGGAGTCATATCACCAGCTTTTTTTCACGTTAGGAAGCAAAAGTTCTCGACTGCGTCGCTCTAGTATCACGGTTCGGTGTCTCGGTCAGACTGAGTATTTCGACTGTACCCCTCTGACGTTTCTCGCCCCGCAGCTGAGCGATATCTCGCTTGAAATCGGATCTTGCCCGTACCAAATAACCGATTCTATTAATTATTTCATTAGGAAAAGCAGAAACGCTAAAACGATGGTTCTAAAACTAGAGGAATCATCTGACTCTTATCCTCATCTAGAAGAAAACTCGATGGTGCTTAGTGAAGCGAAATCGTTTAAAGAGGTGGAACTAGCAAAGAGTTTAAGCACATTGGTCAATCTGCAGCAGCTGACACTGCATTTCATGCTGAATTACGTAGGTGAAAACCCGTTTTTGACGAGGCTTAACGTAGCCTGCTCAAGGCAAGAATGCTCTCTTGTTGATTTTTTTATGAATGTTGGTGAATTAACTCAATTGACTAAATTTGAGGTGCAAGTCAACCTCCGCGGCTACGAGCTGACAGATGAGTTATTAACTGCTATTGGTACTGCGATTTGTAAGTTTCCGGCTTTGGAATCACTGATGATTGGATTTAGCAACGGGAAATGGAAAGAAGGGACCAAAGGTTTGTTAAATTTTGGAAAATCTATTGGACAACTTAAATATCTCACAAATTTCCGGATTGAAAGCACGTTACTTGAGATGGACCCCGCATCGAAAAAACTACCAAGCAACCATTTGTTTTTAGAGTTCCTAGGCGATTTGATTGGTGCTAACAGCTCGAAATCTGTGTTTACTGCCCCTGAGCATTTTTCGTCGCTTTTTTGTGCGAGGCCAAGAGAACGGACTCTCAGTTTGGAACTGTACTTCCCTTGGCAAGTGGATGATGAACTTCTGTTTCAGCTGCTGAAAATGAGCCATAATCCTATGTCTAGAGTCAGATTTTTGGCCCTGAATTTGAAGGGAAAGGAGCCTTCCTTGCATTCGTATTTAGAAAAGACGAAGAATAATTTGAGGAAGTTGAAAAGCTGCCTTAATATGATTAGCACAAGTTTCTTAGTGGGTTTACCACGTCCAAACCCTTAGTAAATGGCTAGTTGAAGCTTCTCGCAGGTTATTAGGATATATATTTGCTGATATTGACTCTTACATTTTTATTATTATATGTGTGGAAATAAGATGGTGAACCGTTTCCGCATCACGCGTTAATTATTATTGTTATAAACTAAAGAAAATTTAAAAGAATTACACCAATGTTGATGCTTTTAGATTATTCTTCGAATTCTTTGCCATACAATTGAAATACGTCAGCTAATCTTCAAGAAGATTGAGACTAACGGAGAACACAGAAGAGTTATCGATTCTTTTGAAAAATGAGAAATTTTTTCCGTGTTTGTTATGAATACGTCGGTGAGAGAATCTTACTACCCGCACATTTTTTTATCTTGAGTAAGTCTTGATCAGGCTTCTTTCCAATTTTCAGTACATGATTGGTAACGAAATTCATTTCTTTGATGTAAAAGGAGCTGGTTGAGAGAGATGTGCTATATTCACAAAAAATTTTAATTTTCCTGAAAACAGTAAACTTGGTCAAAAACACTTGTTTGAAGCGAATTCAACGGAATTTGGAAATACTGAGGGATATATGGGGTCAATTCGGTTCTATTTCAGAATTTAAGTTGCTATAACAAACGAAAAAAATTTCCTTTTCTGAATCTTTCGAAGTCCGTTCATGTAATGGAATTTAGAAGCAACAAGTTATGATAATCTTGAGATTCTCGATGAGTGAAATTTTGCCCCAATTAACCGGTGAGTTGGTAGATATTAGCTTTGTTGACTATTGGAAAAACGAAGTTCTTGATTCGGCCCGGAATAAGATCCTTGCACATGAGATCACAGGTTTCACTGATGAAAAATTAGCATCTTTAAGATTCATGGGCTCTTTATTCGAACTCTCATGAATTTTGAACAAATGTACTTTAAATTGTCGCTCTTCATTTACAATAAATGAAATTAAGATAGATATTGATAGCATGTAAACACCGCACGCAAAATAGGTAGGAGGAGGAGCACCAGTTATTGAGAACAGAAAAGATTTTTGAGAAGATTTGGAGCGTACTCATACAGGAAGTGGAATAAAATTAAGAAATGATCTAACCGAACAAGAAATACCAATTCGTATTTATTAAGTCCTACCCCAGGTATTTGATGCCTTGAATGCATGCATGCTACATTAATCATCAGGAATTTTGTTTAAATGAGGTCTCATGTGGAATGAGCTCACTCATTTTAATTCAATGATATCTATATACAAATCCTCATTAATTCTTCCGAACCCAACTTTCTTACAAATTCTTTGTAAGACAGGTCCACCTATGCTTTCCGGTCAACTTAATGAAACAGTATTGATAATGGCAAACATCTAATTTATAAATCAGTATTTTTTGTGGAGGTTAGCTAGGTAGGTTGATTTGTTGTCAGTTTCGATCCAGTAACATCACAAAATAGCCACAGCTGGTATCTTTAAATGGGTTTATTCTCATCTACTAAAAAAGAAAATGTTTGTTAGGTGAGAGACCTATTTGCCTTTTACTTCTATTGAACACAACGGCTTGACTCTTGAAAAAGTCAGTGGTTTTGGCGTACTTAGCTTCAAATGAATGTTTCCTATCGAGCTCGATCAGGTTGGTTGTCTGGCTAATCGAGACCAACAGTAGGCTGCGAGAAATTAGTGGCATGTTTCATTTATTGGTAAAAAAAATGCTTTCAGAAACATCAATGGTGGCTGATTCTCAGAAAATACTCTCTTAAATAACAATAAAAATAGCCGCACCAATACTCATACTGTGGAGAGAAGGGGCATAGAGGGTATGCTTGAGAAACTGCTTTAAATTCAGAGTTTATAAATTTATTTTAACTTCGGTGCTAATTCGGGCAATTCTTTTAATTAGAGATGTATATTGATTAATTATTCACGCAGTAGAAAGGTTCTTGAGAAGCAATGATTAAATATATTCAAATACCCTCATAAGGGTGATTAATGAGATCTTTCTTTAATTAAAGAAAAGGATGAGAATCCAAGCGTGTTGAATGAGTGTCACATGCTTCTATTGATAAAGACCATCATTTCGAGACAACCACAAAAAAATTATGACAGTACTCCTGTGTGTTGAAGAATTTGGACTGCAGTAGTTATGATGGAAGTCTCATTCAAGATTCAGATTACTGACGAAAAAATAACTGTATAGGGTTTTTGGTTCATTTTGATGAGAAATTAATTTAATTTGGAGCGTGAAGTGAAATTTATAATTTAAAAAGTGTTGGGATTAGCAGGCTATTGTTAGTATCAGGTAGCTGAGAGCTTCTTAATAATTTTAAAAAGAATAGCTCCTGAAAGGAAAATTCTGAAAATGATCGATAAGCAGGATTCAAAGTGGAATATTCCTATTGGCGGTCTCACCATGGTGGTTTTCCTGCTATTTCACACCATCTTTTACCTTCTCTTTGATTTCTATTCAACGACCTTGTACTTGCTTGCTTCTCCAGCCTTAACAGCGCTGACGATCTTGAATTTCATCGAGAGTTGGTACCCAACCTTGTCAAGTATAGGGACCAATATCATTTGTGGAATATGGGGACCAATCTGTGTAACGGTTATGCCTGAATTTGCTTCTTTTGGTTATGGCGCTCACAATATCGGGTTGCTCTTGAAGGTGTTTTTCGAAACGCAAAACTATTCACTATACTTTCTCCTTGGGAGTAATCTATGCGGCTGGATTATTGCTCTTTGTTATCATATGACTGCGGTGACGGAAGGGGCCAAAATGCCCATGCAAATTCAGTTCTTCTTTGGGGACCATTCAAGTCTAGGTCAATTCATCTTCTGTCTCCTTCTTACCTATTTAGCAATCACAATTTTGGACAGAGCGAGGAGACGAATGGGCCTTCTTCGAGAACAATACAAAAGTGAACTCATCACATTGAATGAAGACATCAAGAAATCAAACACCTCTCTCGAACAAACAAATAAAACTCTTCAAGAAACCTTGGCTGAAAAAGAGAGTTTCATCCTCAGATTTTCTCATGAAATTCGAAACCCCTTGAATAGCCTCCTCGGAAATGTTGAGCTGTGTCACGAATCAACTACTATTGGCCCTGAAGACCGAAAGATGCTTAAAGATGCAAAGGTCAGCGGAGAGATACTTCTTCAGCTTCTGAATAACATCTTAGACAGTACGAAGATTTCGACAAAGAGATTGGAAGTGAATATCCAACTATACGATGTTAGAGAATTCAGTGAAGATCTCTGGGTAACCTGCTCTGATATAATTGGCAAGGCAAAGTTATTTGGTTCTCTGGCGGTCAATTACAATGTTCCAAAGAAACTTGAGTTTGATGAACTGAGAATGAGACAAATTGCAATGAACTTACTTACAAATGCGACCAAATTCACGCAAAAAGGGTTCATAAACACCTTCGTAGACTTCATCGATACGAAAGAAACTTCACCAAATATACAAGATATGAAGCCCAAGTATTTTGGAGTGGCGCAACAAGAATCAGACCAAATATTATTGACCAACAGTTCTGATGATTTCTCTTTCCAGGAATTTCCTACTCACACGCACGAGACCCTTACACTCACTACGAAGAAATTTCTGCAACGCGCATGCTTGTTGAAACCAGAGGAGCAAAAGATTAACTTCAAGGTTGCGTCTCATGAAACACGTCCTTCAAAACCTATTGGAAGCAAGTCTTTTATCAGCAGTCCTTCCAATAATAAAAAAATTCGTAATTTTTCGGGTCTTGATCCGACACCTTCTATTGAAAGAGAAGGTTATTTAAGAATCGAAGTCGTCGACTCCGGTTGTGGCATCAAAGAAGAAGATCTCCAACATGTTTTCGTAAACCCAGAGAAAAGCAAGGCGTCAGCTACGACATCTTCTGACCGTCAGATAGGTACAAGGCTAGGACTATGGATAACAAAAGAACTAGTAGAACTGTTAGGTGGGAAAATAGAGATTTACTCTAAGCCCAATATCGGAACTTGCTTAGTCATCATGATCAAAACAAAATCTGGTAGAACTAAACCAAGAAAGGATCACAGCATGAGTATGACGAAGATCGAACTTCCAAAAATCCCTAAGTCGAGAAGGGCACTGATTGTTGAAGATATCGCCTATAACCAAGAAGTGAACCGCAAGTTGATAGAAAAATGTGGAATAAACCACATTACTATTGCCAGTAATGGCCTTGAAGCCTTTGAGATCTTCCGATCGAAAGGAGAAGATTACTTCGATGTTATCCTTACTGATCTTGATATGCCGATCATGGATGGCAAGACCTCCACAAAGTTGATACGAGAACATGAAAAGATGCTCAACTGGAAACCTGTGAAGATTATTGTGCTAACAGGCTACTCGGAGGCTGCGACTCAACAAGAGATGTTGAATCCTGCTGGGCCATATCGAGCTAACTCATTCCTGTCGAAACCGAGCTCTTTCGAGACCATCATGAAAACGTTGTAAGTCCTTACCGTGTCGAATAAAATAGTAGAAAACAGTCATCAATTGGTATCCTTAGCGCTTATAAAGGAATTCTATATACTTCTTGAATTTTCTTAATAGTAACAAATAAATCATTCTTTTGGTTCTCTTTGCATTATTCTACATTGGTTATTTTTGTATAAATATTCTCATGTACAACAATAACTTCTATTTGGCTGACATTCTTTCCAAGACAGTAAGAGACATTTTTATGAGTATCTTTTTCATTTACTTCAAATATTATGGGTGGAGTTATCTCAGGAATCACGTGTAGGAAGCAACCCATCTTTTTCTTTTAATAAAGGGGATAAACGAAGTAAGTTGTCTTGTTTATTTGGGTGAGCTTGATATTTTCTGAGTAATCCATCAGACTTCAAGACGGAATTACAGAGTTTCCCTCTTCTTATTTCACATTACCATGTATAGTTTCTGGCTTCCAACAATATTAACCGTTTGTTATCCAATTAATATATGGAGAAAGGATTTAGATTAGCAGAAGCTCTCAGAATTAACATTAATTTTTGTCTCTCGAGACTTGTCCATCAGCTCGCAATAGCGACCGTATCAACCTACTTCTACAGAATCATTCAAATTTCAAGGCTTTCATTCTCTGGATTGGAATGTGGTAGGCTGATTACATTACATGCCTGGTTTATGCCTGGCTTAACAACGGGAGCACAAATACCTCAGCAAATTATGTTTGTTGTTCTGGAAACTCCACCGTTTAAAATAAGTCAGCTTTTGCCTCTCCGTTACAGAAATCATCATTTTGTAAAGAGAGGAAAGAGGATCGAGTCCTCTCCGATACAAGTACCAAAAGAAGTGAGCTTTTCACGTAAAATGAATTCTTTAAGAAATCAAAAACAACTTTCACAGAAATCAAGAAAAACCTCTCAGAAATGTTGCCTGAAAATGAAGGTTCAAACTTCGATATTCTCATGAAATTAAAAATTCCTTAAACAGCCTTTTTGGACAAGTGAGGCTTTTTCATAAATTATCGAAGCTCTGTCAAGCCCAAAGTCAAAAATTGTCTGCTAACTACGTTCAAAAAAACACCTGAAAATATCGCCTAGAAACAACTCAAAGGAGGAGACTGCAGATTAACAAAACTCATAACCTGTGAAAAGAGTACTATTGTTGAAGTTCAATCAAGAAGTCTCTACCACTGAAACTGGGCCTATTCTATCAAATTAATTGCACGACAGGTCCGCTTTTGATCTCAGGCAAGCTTCATAGTGCACAGTGCTCATAATGACAAAAAAAAACAACTTATCAATGAAAAATTTTTCGTGGAAGTCGGCTACGTGGGTTTATTTTTGCCAACTCTGAGTCAGAAAAATTTAGATAATAGCCACAGCTGTTATCCGAAAGTGGGTTTATTCCCATCTATTTAAAAAAAAATGGTTTGTAGGGAGAAGAACCTATTTTTCGTGGATTTCAATCGACACTACGATTTAGATCTTTGAAAATCAATACGTTTTATCATGCTTAGCTTCAACGAAAGCTTCAAATGAATGAATCTATCAAACTAAATTCCTGGTCCTCTTTACTTAACTGAAAACTACAAAAAGTAGTTAGATATACCACAATGGGAATGATCTATTTGTTCAAAAAAAAAAATACTTTGCAAAACATCTCTGATAAAGTTGGCTGTAGATGAGAAAATACTCTCTTATCCAAAAATAAAAAGGAAGCAATATGTCTACTGTGCAGATAAGAGATATAGAGAAAGCATGCTCAAAGCAACTACTTCAAATTAGGAATTTGATACATTCATTTTAACTTCAGCTGTTAATTCGGGCATTTTAATTTAACGAAGATTGTTAACGTACTGGGAAAATTCTTACTGTAAAATAGATTACTTTAGAAAATAGGAACACGATTAAATATATTCAAAAGCCCTCAAAAGGTCTTGAAACCACTGTTAATTGAAGAAGCGATTGAGAATCTAAAAGCGCTTAAATGGTGTCGTAGCTCCAATTTCTAGGGATCATGACTTCAAACTAACGAGGTAAGTTCTCTGGGTTCCTATAATATTTCAACCATTAGTGTTTTTGGGGTCACCAAGATTTCTCAATTACTGAAAAAACAAGGTTTGTAGGGTTTTTGATTCATTTCGATTAGAAAATAAATTGATTTTAAGGCTGCAGTAAAATTTATATTTTTTGATGTTGTTGTACAGCAGCTTAGGATGATTTATTAGAACGAAACTAAGTCCATATTAATAATCATTTGAAATTTATTTCCAGTTAGGACAATTCCAAAGAATGCCGGTTAAGCAAAGCTCAAAGTGGAATGGGAATATTCCTATTGGCGGCCTTACCATGGTGGTTTTCCTGCTATTTCACACAATCTTTTACCTTCTCTTTGATTTCTATTCAACGACCTTGTACTTGCTTGCTTCTCCAGCCTTAACAGCACTGACGATATTGAATTTCATCGAGGGTTGGTACCCAACCTTTTCTAATATTGGAATCAATGTCATTTGTGGAATATGGGGACCAATCTGTGTGGCGGTGATGCCTGAATTTGCTTCTTTTGGTTATGGCGCCCATAATATTGGGCTGATCTTGATGGTGTTTTTCGAGTCGAAAAAATATTCGTTGTACTTCCTTTTCGGAAGTAACCTAACCGGCTGGATTATAGCTCTTTATCACCACATGACTGCGGTGACGGAAGGGGCCCAAATGCCCATGCAAATTCAGTTCTTCTTTGGAGACTATTCGAGTCTAGGTCAATTCATCTTTTGCCTTCTCCTCACTTATTTAGCAATTACTATTTTGGACGAGGGGAGAAGACGAGTGGTCCTTCTCAGAGAACAATATGAAAATGAACTCGTTACATTGAATGAAGACATCAAGAAATCAAACGCCTCTCTCGAACAAACAAATAAAACTCTTCAAGAAACCTTGGCTGAAAAAGAGAGTTTCATCCTCAGATTTTCTCATGAAATTCGAAACCCCTTAAACAGTCTCCTTGGAAACGTTGAACTTTGCCAAGAATCAGCTACTATTGGCCCTGAAGACCGAAAGATGCTTAAAGATGCAAAGATCAGCGGAGAAATCCTTCTTCAACTCCTCAATAACATCTTAGACAGTACGAAGGTTTCTACTATGAGGTTGGAAGTGAATATTCAACTCTATGATGTCAGAGAATTTTGCCAAGAACTCTGGGTGACCTGCTCAGATATGATTAGTAAAGCAAAGCTATTTGGTACTATGGCTGTCAATGTCAATGTTCCAAGGCAAATTAAATTTGATGAGCTGAGAATGAGACAAATCGTGATGAATTTGATTACAAATGCAATCAAATTTACACATGAAGGATTTATCAATACGTTTATAGATTTCGTAGATACGAACGAAGCTACACCGAAGATACCAGATATGAAGCCGAGGTATTTCGGGGTCGAGCAACAAGAACTAGATAAAATACACCTAACAAGCAGTACTGATGAGTTTTCATTCCAAGAATTTCCGCTTCACAAGCATGAGGTCCTAACACTTCATCATAAGAAATTCAGTCCAGCAGTCTTCATGCAAGAAGAACAAAAGCTCGATCTCAAGATCAATACTCATTCAACACGTCCTTCGAAACCGATTGGAAGGAACTCCGCAAGTTGTTTTATTACTAATAGCCAGTTATCACCAAATAATAAAAAAAATCGCATGGGTCCGAGCTATGATTTTTCACCTTTTATCGAAAAAGAAGGTTATTTAAGAATCGAGATCGTTGACTCAGGCTGCGGTATCAAAGAAGAAGATCTCAAAAATGTTTTCAACAATTTAGAGAAAACCAAGGCGGCAACCATGACACCTTTAGACCGTCAGATAGGTACTGGGCTTGGATTATGGATTACGAAAAAGCTGATCGAACTATTGGGTGGAAAAATAGAGATCTACTCGAAGCCAAATGTAGGAACTTGCTTAGTCATCATGATCAAAACAAAATCTGGTAGAACTAAACCAAGAAAGGATCACAGCATGAGTATGATGAAGATCGAACTTCCAAAAATCCCTAAGTCGAGAAGGGCACTGATTGTTGAAGATATCGCCTATAACCAAGAAGTGAACCGCAAGTTGATAGAAAAATGTGGAATAAACCACATTACTATTGCCAGTAATGGCCTTGAAGCCTTTGAGATCTTCCGATCGAAAGGAGAAGATTACTTCGATGTTATCCTTACTGATCTTGATATGCCGATCATGGATGGCAAGACCTCCACAAAGTTGATACGAGAACATGAAAAGATGCTCAACTGGAAACCTGTGAAGATTATTGTGCTAACAGGCTACTCGGAGGCTGCGACTCAACAAGAGATGTTGAATCCTGCTGGGCCATATCGAGCTAACTCATTCCTGTCGAAACCGAGCTCTTT
>ENA-UOTZ01001113-UOTZ01001113.1-compost-metagenome-genome-assembly--contig:-NODE-1113-length-20015-cov-7.364881_pt1 | contig 20015 bp, 17 predicted proteins | sample MGYA00238144_ERZ746983 | MGnify/ENA primary metagenome ERZ746983 (study PRJEB28759, sample SAMN06268863) | compost metagenome | isolation source: single cell | place: USA: California, Emeryville, Joint... | reverse complement strand
CTATGATGTAGAGCAGGTCTTTGAGACCAGCTTCATTCCTTTGTGGCGCTGTGATGATTATTTCTTGATTATCTCTATTTGGACTGACCCAATAGAAAGTCGCATTATCAGCAGGCAAGGCATTAGGATGCGCTCTCAGCGTCGCTCGCCCTTCAAACGAGGTAAATTGAATGATAATTGTATCATTTTCAAGGTCGCCAAACGCGGTGAGATTGACAACATAGGTGATGTTCTCATCAAAATCGACGGCATCTCGTTTCGACTGCCCCAGGAGCATGTTAATCGTGTGACCATACGTATCAACAGAAACTTTAATTAGCGAGTCTTGCTGTGCTTGAATGAGAATGGTGAACGTGCAGTTAGTACAGAAATTCGCATCATCATCATAAATCACAATGGCTTTTCCATCAAACCAAGCGTTGTCAGCGGATAACGCATGATCTGACGATCCCGGTGGTTTATCAGCTTTATCAGCGTACATATGAAAAGGCTCATCGATCATGTAAGAGTTTAATAGCGATGCTGAGATGATAATTCTGTCTATTGGCTTGTCTGAAGTAGCAGGTGGAATGTAAACCTCAATCACTTCTTCAGCAGTTTCTCTATAGTAGAGTTCCACAGATGAGCCGGCACTCATCCAATAAGAATCAGTCCTCTGGACATTGAGTCTGAGACTGCAGAGTTCAGAGGAGCAGTACACTGTGATGTAGAAGGTGTCATTGATTGAAATATTGGCCTTAGGGACGACGATAATGTCGTAACCCAAGGATGCGCCAATATAATCGGCAGATGAGAGGTCGTTGTCTGGGACGGGTGTATTCCTTGAGACAAAGACGTCTGGGTCACTCAGCCCGTCAAGAGGAGTGACATCGATGGATAGGTCATATATTTCAGGGTCTTCTGGGTCGAGGGCGTAGATGTATTTATAATGTGCAGTCTGACCTTCAGTCAGATTGAGTTCAATACGTTGATCTTCGAGAATTTCAGTTATTGTTTGGTTGGTTGAGGTAGCGTTGAGTTGGGCTGCTGCTAAGGATAGCAGACCACATAGTATCAGCGCTGTTAAACAAACTTTGGGTTGTGAAAACATTTCTGGCAATTTAATTTGAAAACTAATTTGAAAAAAAGAAAGTTGACGAATCTTCATATGAACTTGAGTGAACTACATACATACATTTTTTTTTTCTCTCCTCATGGAATGGGATAAAAACTTTCCACAATACAAATCATTTGTAAGTCCCTCTAAAAGATTTGCAAAGTTGACTTCTTTTTGTGTATTCTGTCAGCAGAGATTTGGTAGTGAGGTTTACACTGTTTTACACTATTAGTTAATTCCCAAAGCAAATTTAAGATATCGTATTTTCATGATTTACCATGTCCAGAGAACGAGGTAAGGTTAACGTAATTTTTTATTTATTAGGGTTAGCAAGGGTGCTTCCAGAGTTGGTTACAGAGTTTCTTGAGTTTCTCTTGCACCAAAGCAATTCTCAACCGCTGAAAAATTCAGAGGAAAAGATGGAACGTATACTTTAGGCTTGATCAGCAAGAACTGTTATAAAAGAAAACAGTAATAAAACAAACCAGATTCCAAGCCTCAGAATTCCTTCCTTTCGAAGGTTTGAACATGGAATGATTAATTAGAAATCAATGAATTGTGTGGATATATTGAAGTAAAATTTCTTATTTGCAGTAGTAAAGCAGCCCTGTTGCATGAGAAAAGAGCTTCAAATGTTAACACTTGTGGATTCTTTTGGAAATCATATCTCTCTTGAGCATAACAAAGTAAGTAAGAAATTTCGCTTTTTCATAGAGATTTGTCAGAAAAAATATTCTCAATGAATAAAATTTATCCATTTCAGAACCAAATATCTTGAAGGAGATCAACCAAGAAAATCATGTTGAAAGAAGAAAACAGTAAACCTACAGACGCTGGCACCGACAAAAAAGAAGGAGAAATTCAAATAACATTTAATAACGATTCCGAAGAGTCAAAGCAGCTACATAACGATGACACCAATGAGTTATCAATGAAATCCATGAAGACTATCGGTACAACTCCTTCTTTTTCCAGTTCCAACTCCTTGTAATTGCCATTCTATTAAAATATAATACATCACATTTTCACTGACTTTCACTCGAGAATTTCATCAAATAACAGATCTTTTGTAAAGAGTCGCGTTTTTTAGAACTAGCCGGATGGTGCACAGAATGGGAAAATAAAATCACTCTAATCGATGCGGCTACAAAGGAAACATATGCAGAATTTGATGGCGTTCAAATTCCAACCAAAAGTAGTTTCCCACTTTCAATGAAAGATAGTCTTACACCATCATCGAATATCCAAAGACTTCAGTATTGCTCAAATCAGCGCAATACCGAACACGAAATTACTAGTTTCTCTTCATCATTCAAACGTGCAAGGGGCTAATTTAGGAATATTTGACTACTCATGCAATTCAATAAAGAAAATATTTGAATTGGGAGACGTTCGTGGAGGTAAATATCTCTCATGCGCTCTTTTTCTCAAGATATGACAACATTCTACAGTTACAGGACCTGGTGATTTTACATACAATCCCAGGAGAAATCTCCTTGGTGCGATCTCAATTGACAAACAGACGTCATATCATCTATTTCGACACACAAGAAACGAGACGAAGAATACATATAGTGTAAATTTGCTCAAAAAAGCAAAATGGTTTTCACAGTCCAGCGACATCTTCGGTAATAGCCCGCCTCATTACATTTGTCCTTGCTCTTGAAAGTTGAAGAAACTCTCTTGTTATGCTTTCTTCTGATTAAATTCGGTTTTGGCTCACTCTTCAAAGATAATTTTGTTGCGGGACTTGATTTTGACCCAACTGGAAATACTGTCGCAACAGTCGACAGAATGGGAAATTATTTGATTTCGGATCTGGATACAAGCGATTGCAAGTTCCATCTGAAGGTTGGAACCTTAAATATAGGCGGTAAATTGATTTGTCTCACGGTCTAGAATTGTTCTGGGTTTTTACTCTAAATTAGATGCTATTGCTAGATGCAGATGGAGCATCAATGCTGGCGAGCCAATGCTATACATCAAGTATGACCAGAGACACTTCAATATCTTGGACACTGAGAAGAAAGAACTGATTTTGAACAATCCAATTAAATTTCATGGATGTACATTGCGAAATTATCATCATCATTCTCCTCCTGCTTCATTGTTTTTTTATTGAAGAATTGTTTGTGACTCTAACAATTATAATTTTGTTAAAGATATGATGATAGCTTCTATTGACGTTTGCCCAAACGACAATAACCTTATTGCTCTGAGTGGGTCTAAAAAGATCATGATTTATGATCGACGCGAATCGAAGCCTGCAAAAATACTTGAAGCTGTCTACCCATGTAAATTAATTCTTCTATTCCTATCTTTCTGAAATCGAAACATCGTTTTATCCTCATGTACTAGCAATGATCCTTAGCTTACGATGGAATTTGAGTGGAAATATGTTGATATGCTCTGGTTCCAGACTAGTAAATTTCGTCGATACTACAACTGGAAATGTGGCCTACTCTGTCACAGTTCCAGGGGAAAGTAAAAATGCTGTAATCCAGTGCTTTAATCGAATGAAATATTAGGAAGAGTCAGATCAGCTTGCTTTTTCTAGAGTTGGTAATTTTCAAAACAGTGGATGGAGATTCCGGATTTCGAAGATATGTCAGATATTTTTTCGACGATTGTTTTAAGATAATTCATAGATATTCTTGCGTATTTAATGTGATGAAAAGCAACGTTGACCGAACGAGGGAACTACTAAAGAAGTGTTGTTGAATGTGTTTCACATTAAAGAGCAATTAAATGATTTCTATAAATATGGTTGTGAATGGATAACACAACTAGAGTATCCTTTAGAATTTGAAAGCTTTCACTTGTTGTTAAGACACAAAGAGTTTTTCTACATGTGATTCTGTTGTTTTCTAGAGGATTTCTTTCTCTTTTTTTTGGCGTATGCCTATTTCAACTGCAACGAATATTGAAAAATTCGTATCTACTTTTGAAAAGCTGAAATGAGTTTTGAAAATACACCAAACTGCTGAGTTCGTCTCATTTCGTAGAAAACAGACCTTATGAAATCCATCTAATAGAACTCCTTGAAGATTAGTTGATTTTAGAAAAATTGGTTGTATTGGTCATGCTTCCGAAAAGGTATCACATCACAGATTGCTTGACTCATTCCACTGATTATAGGGACAAAATAAATGTTAAAGTCAACTCTTCTCAATTCGTTCGAGCCTAAGGGACAACATACTCGACACAATAGATCGCTCAGTATTTCGAGGATATACATACTCCTATATATTCTGAGAGAAGTTAGCCAAATATAAACTTCTAAATCATCATTGAGAAAAAATACATTGACTCGACTTGATATAAATTGAATATTACTCTGAGATTTCGAAAATAAAAGATTTCTTAAGAGAGTGAAGTTGAAGGGGTTTAAGACTATGTTCTCTCTGTAGAACTTGGTGACTTTGAAGTACAATTACAAAAAAGATAGGATCTAATCCTATAAAAGATTGAAGATTACAAAGTTAAAACATTAAGGGGAAAAGCAGAGATCTCAAGGTAAAGTGATAAGATGCTTGACATTTCTTAATTCCTACTTCTTATTTTCTGCTGGCACAATAAAGAAGTTACTTTTGATGAAAACTCTGACTATTCGCGTTCAAACAACTTTATAACGAAATTGAATAGCATCAATAAAGATGATGCCAAGATCTCGCAAAGAGAAGAAATTTTTCAGTTCAGAAATATAAAAACAACTCATCATGCACGGCTAACTGTTTTATTTAGAAATGAAGTCTTGCTGGAAGATTGATTAATCTTTCAACCCGAACATTTTCAAAGAATTTTCGTATGCTGCTTTTATTATTTCCTCTTCTGGGCGCTTCATGATGGCTGCCATAACTTCAGACACTTGCCTGAGCACATTAGGAGTAAGTCCCCTCTGATAAATCATTAAACATGTTACTTTATCGTGCATGGCTCATTTCTTCCCTTGACTAAGCAGCCTGTTTCGTATTTGTCCTTGTACTTTGCTGGGAACTTAGTTTTTATGTACTTCGAGCCTGCATAATTGTTGCTGATCCCGCAATATGGACAATCTGAGGACACAATCATTTCCCATTTTTATTTAACGAAAAACTCGTACCTGTCTCAAGCATCAGCTTATCAAGTGGAATCTTTTTCATGACTTCTAACTGTTCTTCCGTCTTGAAAGAGCAGCCGGTTACACCTGTTTCTTCATTAGTTGTTCATCATTACTGCGATTTACCAACGTAAAGGTCAAGTTCGATGATTTGCTTTAACTCTTCTAGTGTGCCTGTGTACGAGTGAACCACTCCGGTAGGGAATCTCTTTCTGTTTGCTTTCACGATGTCTGAGATTGATATGAATCTGTAAAAGCCAAACAACTAATGCATCTCACCATTGAAATCAGACCCAGTATTTCGACTATGTAAATACATAGGAAGATTGTGCTTTTCGGCGAGATCAAAATGAGGAGTGAAAACCTTCAACTGATCTTCTTTTGAAGAGCAAAATAGACGATCGTAATCTAAAATAGTTTAGAATTCTTCATTGTTGGTATAAAGCATTCTTCTACCCAGCCCACATTCTCCAACAGCAACACATTTGCTTCCATACCGTGTGATAAGTCGGTCAAGCCCATCAAAGTATTCTTTTAGCGTCTTGCCGGATCCTTCAACTACTCCCTGCATTAATCAATCAATGAATCATGTGACCATATAGACTGTGAATACCTTTGCTCGAGTTGGATGAACTCCAACCGTACAATAATAGTTAGGGTCTTTCAACGACAATTCATAATTAGACTTCGCATCTTTCATGTTTGTGGCTATGAAAGGCCATGAGAATAACGTCTTAAATATATATGCTCTAACTCACCAGCAAACAGCATCTTTTTGACTCCAACATCTTTTGCACGCGCGATGACCTCTTCGAGATCGGGGTCATGTTCCTTTCTTCCTTGGTATTTGCCAGAGTAGGAAGGGCCTATTGAAATTTGGAACAATGTACATGAATCCAGTGTTACTAGCAAGGTTGGCAGCGATGTCGAAAAATAAAAATTTGGAGTCGCTCTTGGTTTCTTCAAGCTTTTTGAGAGTCTCAACCATATCCTTTATGAAGAGTTAGTTGTCCTATTATTCAATTTTGCTATTTATTATTTTTTTATAATTTTCAAACGAGTGAGTTAATTAATAAAATAATCATCTTGATCAATATATAAATCATCGGTAAACCTACATCAGTATTAATCAGTATGGGGCAACGTGTGAATTTTGTGAAAGGGAAGGCGTTAGATGGGATGTTGTATGTGAATAAACATACCCTACCTCAGAAGCTGAGAGGTTTATTGAGTCCATGAAGACACTTGTCTCAAAACAGCGGAGGCAGTCCTAAAATAGTTTTTTGAGATTTTAAGATCTCGGTTGGAGTTATATGTTGCTACTGATGGCAGTTTGTATGGATTGGATCACAGAGCTCATATGTAAAGTGGTTTGAATCTTCAGGATGAGATTCATGCTTTAAGTGATTGAAGTGCTATTATACTGCGAATTCTCTTTCAAAATTTTCATTTCAAAATGAAGTCAAGCACTCAGAGGGATCCTTCTGTTGATCCTTTCTAAGGTCTCATCGATAAACTGGATGAATATGCCCAAGAAGAAGGCTAAAATGCTAAGAAAGCTAAATAAACAATAAAGAAAATATACCGTTTTTGGCAACTAAATTTATTTCATTGAATTCAATAACTAAACAGCCACTTTTTCATATAAATTAACCTCTTCAAAGAGCAAAGACCCATACAAATGTTGTATGAATGTTGGAAGACGTGAAAAGAACCTGACTTAGCTTCAACACTCAGATCCGTCCCGATGAGGACAGGAAAACTGAAAGATTTCTATAGAAAACAGGCTTTCGTTACAGGTAGGGTATATTATTCCAAGTAATTTGGTTAATTAAACCAAAATAGAGTTTTCAAAAACCAGAGAAAAGTGAGCAGCTCTTCACTTATTGAAATATCGAAATAGGAAATACCTCACCGTTCGACTTGTTTGACCCTATATTAGAAGAATCACCATTGGATAATTTGATCGCTGCTTGGATGTACTGATACTCAAAAATAGTGGGTTGATTCCAATAAAAGAACACACTATGAAACCAACTCTTTGTTGAAATGTCCTCTTCGTTGAAATATGCGTTCTCTCCTGTGACACCGATTTTGTTTTTTTTTTGGATTGGTGAGGACTCAGGTAAAAAAAAAAGAGAGTAAAATTCAGACGCAAATACAGGATATTTATTTTTGGGAGTTTGCTGAGAAAGAATTTTCATTTCTTCGAAGATAAGCACTCATAAAGTGCTCTCCTCTTCAATATTTTTCGAAAGTCTGGCATATATGTCTAATCATGCCAGTTCGATTCTGAAACTAGCTTCGTTAGAAATCTGTTCAATGCTTTGTTAACTTTCGGAATCATGTGAGACATTGCATGAAAACTCTTTTTAAGTGTGTGTGTATATTGATGCCCATCTTGTTAATTGCTTCTATATCGTTTTCAACATACTACCAGTCGGTTCTGAAAATTCGGAAGTTTGATTATTTATTATCTCAACCGTTTTACTTTCTTAATTGTAAACAGCAATAGTAAAGTCCCAAAAATTTTCTTAATTTCGGTATTCTGGTCACTTTAGAGAAAAACGGTATCGAAATTTTGCACAGAAACATGGGGATGGATGGTCTGAATGATACTAAATTATCACTGAGAGCCTCTCAAACTTCAGAGTGGCTAGAACTGCTCGAGACACTCAGTTGGTTGGCTTTGATGGGCAAATTAAAGATGAGAAAGATAAAGTAGGAGCTGATAGACTAGCTGACTCGAAGTAGTGTTTTCGTTCTTTCTTCTTTAGTTTAGTGATCCTACTTATAGTCGAGTTCTTGATTCAATTCCACTAATTCTTTCTTCGATCGAAAAAATGGATATGTTGTATCTTTGTTGAAATTGCTATTGTCTACTTCATGAGATCAAACATAAAGTTCATGGAGACATTAAGACTTTATTCACCTTACAATATTCAAATTTCAACTCTTTTCTTTTAACGAACTTCAACAACAGGTGTAATGAAAAGTAGTTGCTATGCTCGATCTTAAGCCTTGAGGTCGTCAAACTTACCTCAGATAGTTACTGCATATCGAAGCAAATACGTAGCTGTTATTTTTATTAACCATATGCAAAAAAACCAAATAAACAGTCTATTAAAAACAGTATTAATCTCTCACATTATCAAGCAATCACACAACTACACTTTCGCAACCAAAATTTCACTATATAGAAACCATTCTTATATCCTCATTTCTTTAGAGGGTAAGTACTTTTCGAGGATAATTGTAAATTATCTTTGCTCGTTAGAGTCACACTTGCTTTGAGGCCTGGAGCCTTAACACTTTCATCTGTTGTAGGTGTTTTGCTAATCATCATATCATTAAACTAATAGCAATTCCCGAAAATTACCCAACTATATTTTCCTTGAATGCGACATCCTCGGTTCTTTCTTTGCTTTCAGCCGAGAAATTCGACTCGAAACTCTTTTTGTACAGTTCATCAAAGCTCACTCTCAGTTTTTCGTACTAAATAATCTAAGTTCCCGATAACAGCAATTCCACATTACCTGCTTCGAAAGATCATCATAATCTTCTTTACGATTGTTAATCAACTGATACACCCGAGCTAATTCTTCCTTTAAATTTTCATTTTCTCCTTTCAGCTGATTAATGACCGTTAAATCAGCGGCTTTCTCGGCTCCATATTTAATCGCCATCTGCTTAATATCCTACCGATCTTCATAAACATAGACCGTGTGAATTGATTTTACAAAACTATTTGATTTATAGAGATCAAGCTGTGCTTGGAGGTCCGCGACTTCCAGTCGGTAGGCTTCTTCGAGTTCATTATACTTTTTCTTCATAGAGTCTATCTCGAGGATTCTATCATTTGACAAGAGCGTGAGTCTTTCGTTATCTCGTTGCAGATTCCTTGCAATGTTCTCAAGCTCGGTTACTTTGTGCTGTAACTGAATGATCTGAGTCTCATAGGCGGTTCGCTCGGCATCGAATCGTATATGCAACTTCTCTGTGTCCTAGGCTCAATGTTAGAAGCGAAAGTGGACCTCGTTTACAAATCCTGCTCCTTGCAGATTATTAACAGTTTGTCTGAATTCTTCAGCTTCTTGCGCACGTGTAAATTCAAGGGCTTTATACTTTCTAATCCAGTCATCACATTCAGCTGTCTTCTTCTGAAGTAATTCAGTCAGTCTGCTGATTTCCTTGTCCATTGGCTTGGTTTATTGCGTAAAAATCTTAACTGAATCTTTAATCTTAGTGAGAGATACTTTAATTTATTTATATTAAGAGCTGTCTCCGATGAAGAGTGAGCAAGATAAAGAATTTAAGCTGGTAAGATCAACAAGACTGTCAATCTTATTGAAGACAATTTTAATTTATGTTTCACAGAAGTTTTTCTTTCGTTACCATCTCTTAAAAGAGCCATTTACACGTTTGAAATTAGTTTTGTTTTAGAAGAAGACAAATTGTTTAATCGTATAAAGCCTTAGTATTTGAGTAAGCGAAAAATTTCACCCGAATGAAATAAAAAAGAGCTAAGTTACAATACTGAGGAGACTAGTACCGAGGAAAACAGCGGCACCGTACCAACTATTTTTAGGCATTTCTAATCAATTTTAGTCGTTTCCAATTGATCTTTCATTCCAGAATCGTTTCAGATAGAATTTAATGCTCTTGATCCTTGAAACGACATTTAGTGGGATCATCATCAGCATGCACTTCGTTCTCCAGATCTATAGATACAAAGGATAAGAGGAGAGGTGAATGGAATAAAATTTACGTCTTTGCTCAACTTTCTCAGAAGCGGAAGCCAAAGCATGAGATAGGCTCCAATGACAATGATGTAGAACAATATGAGGATGATAATTCTCACAGTCTTGTATGTATTGTAATTTGCATCTATTCCCGCTTTAAATTCCTCCATTAGGTACCTAAAGGATTCCTTAATGTAGAATTTCTGTGAAGTGTCTGAATTGATAAAATATTATTAATTGAAAAACAAAATCATTAGTATTTACCAGCTTCTATGGCCTGAGTCGTCTTTATAATATTCAGGTAATTGTTCTTTTGGGTGTTGGAACCATAACGAGTGGGTCGGTATATTGTTGTATAGTTGAATGATGTTCTATTCGGGAATGACAAATTGGGGTCGTTCGTAAAGTTCGTGTAAAGCCCCATCATGTATCTCAAATTTTCAAAGTGTCGAGTTATCGCCACCGCCATACCCTACATCAAAACATTGTTCAACCTCTTTCATTTTATTTCTTTTTACCTGACTAACTGCCCCGCTTGCAAAAGCATTACATTCAGCAGTAGAAGCATTGAGTGTCTCGCAAGGGTTCAACATGAAAATTTGGTTGAAGGCCTCAACATAGCGTCCTGCTTGAATCTGAACATTTATGGAATGTTCCTAAGAAAACACGTAATTATTAACTTCGCTGCAAATCTAGCTGAAGACTCACCTGGTGGATAGAGCTATCAAGATCATAGAGCTTATTTATATTGTCAATTGCGACCTGTCGTCCGTCTCCATTCAGAATAGGGAATTTGTTGTCAATTATCACTTGTCTAATCATGAATGTTAGGAGTGGGAATACAAAAAAAAATTAGTTTATACCTTTGAGTGTTAAAAACGAAAGAATAGAAGGACTCGGCGGTTGAGGTAGAATTATATTCTGATGTAATGGAGCTGAGTTTGTTGAGAAGACCCTTAGAGAGGAAGAAATTGGCTATGAAGAGACTCTGCATGCAGCAAGCAGTGATGAAGAACTGGAAGATAAACCGTCTCTGATTTGCTCCGCTGTTTTTAAACTTCTTTCTCTTTTTCCTTGGATGATATTCGTTAGATTCTGATGCCTGCTCGTTCTGCTTCTCAAAGCTTTCCTCCGCCACTTCAGAAATCATGTCATCTTCATCTCCAAGCTGGAGATTCGTGATGAACGTTTCGCATTTTGCATACAATGCTTTTACGGTTTTGTCAGGAATATCCAAAAACAAGCTTAGAACCTCTTCGCGACTTCTATTGACTTTGTAGAAAACTGGAATGAGCAATGTGAGGGCTACGATCAGCAGACAGCCGGGCACAAGGATGAGAACGAGGAATGCGGTCTCTATAATATCGTATCGATCATACAACTCAGTGACATAATACTCCGAGGATTGTCTTAGTCCGACATAGAAGTTGTTGAAATTGTTGTAAAGTACGAAGTAAGCATCAGTGTTTGTGACGTTAAGCGATTCAAGCGGCGTAGTCAACACATTTAAAGCCCTTGAGATGACTTGCAGAGTCGCCTGGTCAAGGTTATATGACGTAGTGCTATATTGGTCTGCTCCAACCAGCAATTGCAATGTAATGGAATTCGTTTGAAGTAAATCCCGATGCTGATCTGATAGACCCAATGAACTCAGTCCGAGAGTGTCCACTATCTTCTTTACTGCTGAAGCGGAACTATCAATCGCTTCTCTCGCACTCGCTTCTGTAGTTGAACTCACAGAGATTCCTATATTCATTAGTACGAGACTCTGGCAGGCAGCGACGATGCTTTGAAGCTCAGCAATCTTTAGGTCTGAAAGAGTGATGACGTCAAAATTGTCTCTCACTTCATTAAATTCCACGGAGGTTACAACATAATCGATGGCGGCGAGGAGGAACATACAAAGGACAAGGATATTTGCAACCCATTTCAAATTGCGAATTGAATTCGGCTGACGCCTGTCGCTGATTACTTGGTTTAGCGCCCTCCTTGATTTAAACGTCGTATTAAAATCTTTTTGGGTCAGGTCCTCGTCTTTGTCGTCGTGCTCATCGTGCTTCCTCTTCTCTTCAGCAGCCTTTTGTTTCGATGATTCGCTCCCTTCGCCGTTCTCGTCTTCTTCGTCTTCTTCAGACCCATGTCTATCGTCGATTTCTGATGGCTTTCCGTTAACCATCCTGAGGATCTTGATGCCAACACCATAATCGACTTTCTTCACTTCGGGATCAGGCTGCTGGATCTCTGGTGAGGTAGCTTCGGATTTTTTCTTCACGCTATCAGCAAACCCTGAGGCGCCAAGGCCATTGTCACCTAAGTTGCTTCTAAGTTCTGAATTCAGAAGATCTTCATTCAAATCCTGCTCGACTTGCGCGCTATTGACCTCAGAACTCGTTCCCTCAACATATTCTCCGGTAATCACAGGCCTATCTTTCTCGAATTTAAACTGGAAGTTTATGAGCTTAGCTGCTCGAGTAAAAGATAAATGATGTTGGGCGGCAGCGGCATGTTTTTTAACTGGAGGCATTTCGAATTTAAATTGCATTCCGGCATTCTCTCTTCCAGCCAAGAAGATCAGATCGGTGAGGGAGCAGTGCAAATCAATAGCCGTTTCGTTTGGATTAAGTATATACTCCGAATCTCTAGGATATTCGAAGTTGACTGTAGCAGAATTTTTATGATTCGCTGATCCATGAGTGAAGATAGTCGCACGGTCCTTTATGATATTTGGAACGAAATCGGTGATATTGGCTTTCTTTTGGATGATCATCTTCTGATCGAGTTTAAGCACATTGATACAAGTAGAAGAAATCGAATCAATAGTTCCGTCAGGCAGAGTGAGCACGTAAGCGGCGTTTTTCAAGTTCTTTTCAAGTCGGAAAGTGGCGACGAACTGTATCCCATTGATCATTGAGGAAATTGCTTTTACGCTATAATAGAAAGGGAAAATATAGTTCGATTTGTGTTTTCCTAAAACGAATTTTTCTCTGCTTGAATTTTGTTGTTTAGCGTCGCCGTTCGCGATGTATTCCTCAATAAAGAGGTCATGAGATCTTGCGTACACTTGCGGCATGAGCATGTTAACCTTCCTGTTGAGAAGTTCAGTTTTATTATACCCGAATAAAGAAGCCGCAGCGAGATTAACGCCTGTGATGGTACCGAATTTTTCACTATCGCCCGAGATAAAAGCAGTGGGAGTAGGGTCGTTCGAAAAATCTTCATTCGCGTTCGCGTTGACCAGATTTATCGCTTTTCTGTACGCATGAGTATTCATCATCATCCTGGCACGGTCGAGAAGGTCTTCGCCGGCTTCTTTATCACTGATGATATCGATGAGGAATCTTCCATAGGCTCTCAGAGCCTTAGGCGAATTCGGGTTGATCTTGTACAATTTACTCCAATGCTCTTCAACGTTGGCCACAGAATTATTAATTTTTGATCCTACCTCATTCAGCTTGGCAAGATCAGGGTTATCCTCACTGAGCTGTGACCAAAACTCCATATGAAGCAGCGCTGATTTTTCGATATTTGCCTGGCATAATCTCAGGTGATTATTAAACGCGTTTTCGCTGATGATGTCTAGACCTCCTTGCCCTTCATTCTGGCTTTCCGCAATCTCATCCTCGATGATTTTCTTGTATCGATAGATTATGAACTGCTCGTCGAATGGAGGTTTGCATTGCTCGGTTAGTGTCAGCTCTTGTAGCGCCTGTTGTCTGCTCTGCATTCTTTCAAGGAGGAAGAATGAGTAAGAGATTCGGAGCGCTGTATCTGATGGGAATTTCTTAATGCCCTGGGCATACATTTGGTAAAGTAGCTGGACTAACAGTCCGTATTTCTCAGCCATTAGATCATCACTCTTGTTCAAGGTTTTCAAAAGTCGGTTGTTTTTCAGGACTTTTTGCTTCAGAGGACAGTCCTCTTTGTTGCAAGTTTGCTTGTGGATTTCGAGATATCCGTCTAGAAGGATCAATGCGTGTCGATCAGATGCTAATTAAGAAGCGAAAATTAGAGCGACTCGATGGAGATGTAATGAATTACTTTGCCAAGACATCAGCTTAAGAATATAGCGTATTTGATACATGATTTGTTCTCCGCTCTGGAATTTGTTGACGTTAATAAGAAGGTGGTCGACTCGATGATCTCTCGATATGAGGGAGATAACAATAATGAAAGGAATTCCCAACAACCAAGCGATCGCACTTCCTTCCTTTATCGTCTCGTTCATAATTTTTGAGAAAAAGAGCATCAATGCAGTCCATAGATTAAGCGACATCAGCAATGACCAGAGGATTGCGATATATTCATTGTAGTAGGTAGAATTGAAGTGAAATTTGAAGAAAAGAATTATGCTGCCTCCGACGATAAGAGTCAAGAGGACATAGTCGAACTGGGTGCCGTTCATGAAAGTGAAACAGACTATCATTATCAGCTGGTAAGCTTTCAAAAGGAAAGTAGCCCGCGAATTTGCTCTATTATATTTTTAGAGAGAGAATCACAAAATGAGTAGTTACCTGGCTGTTGGGTCCGTGGAAGTGCTTCGGCATTCGAAATATGTGATGGAAATCGTCAGCGTGAGAAGTCCAAAGACAACGGCACCGACTATTGCTAGCGCGCCATGGAGAACGTAGATGCCTTCCCAGCAAACAATTTCGGTAAAGATTTGATGTACTAATCTTCCGCTATTATCGGTAATACATCCAAGTACTGAGAAAAAGTATCCGAGCAGTGGCAAGAAAAGGATGGACATAAATAGCCACGCTACTCCTCTAAGCACTTGGAGCGGCCAGTAAAGCGCGTATTTTTTTTTCGAGAATGAGTAAGAGACGTATAAGACATCCAAAACAGTGAGCATTACAACACCGAAAACGATGTAGAATACGGTGAGGTACAAGTTCCAGGTCGTGTCTTTGAAATAGTAAACCAGCTGAAAAAATTCTAAAAATCTTTCGATTCCATTGGTAATATCTCCAGAAGCCCAAACGGCATTGATCTTTTGAAAATAATCGAATAATAGACAAATAAAAAAAATTTACCTGGATATGGAAAGGAAAAATAAGGATCTGAAAGAACTCGATTATCGCTAGTACTCCCGTGACCCATATGTTTGCCTCGTCGTCCTTTAGCAGAGCGAAGATCACACCAAAAAGTAGATTTTTAAACTCCGTTTCAAGTTTTTCGAAAAAGCTGCGTTCGTTTTCGAGAGCAGCTTTGATTTCACTGTCGGTTGAGTTTATGGCTTTGAGATCCATTGTGTATGTGGCCTTTTATCCAAATAAAATTGTGACTAAGGCTCGGTCAATATCAAATTCAAGTTTGATAAAATAACTATAAAAAAGCGTCTTCTCGTTAATTTTTAATTTTGTACCGCTGTACTGGCAAAATTGAATTCAAAACATAGGAAAAAACCCTAAATACAAAAGGGTAACAGAAGTGGCCCAAGCTATTCAAACAATATAAATAATTGTTATTTAGCTAACCAATGCCATATTCGATATAGACTTTGCAAGGAATTCAAATCTCAATCCAGACAACAAGCTAATTCAAAGACGAAATCAGAATAATATCTCATTGAGCTGCTTTCATCATATTTCGTTGACTGACGAGTTATTCTCTTCATTTTATCATTCAAATGGTTGCTAGATTATTTATCATTGCATAAGCATCCATGAGCAAAAGCTTCATATTCCAAATTAGTGAGTTAACGGATTATTGACAAAATTTTATTCGAATTCGCAATTATAGATTTGATTCAGCTGACGGACCCTCTTCGATAATCAACTATTTGACATCTGTATCACTAAAACTATTCCAGTCCTCAACAATCTCTAGCTTTAATGCCAGCTTGGACGCTTCAAATTTTACCGCCATTTCTCATGATCATCCAGCGCTGTTTTAATTCACACAACAATAGTAATTTCAGCTCAATTTGTGATAGTATTAGAATCCTAAGCTGTTGTTCCGAACGAAAATGTGTCTTTTCCGTTGAGGCTCAACAAAACTGGTCAATATTTTTGTTGGAGATGGATTAATTCCGTACGTTTCTGGATTAGTAGAATAAAGAGTTTTGATTGGCGTCTTATCAGATTTTCTACAGAATTAAGGTGATTCGATTCGTCGCGCTGTGTATATAAGCTGCTAACCAAGCTGAATTAATAAATAATTTGCAAAAAAAGAAAGCAAAAAAAGAACACAGAAAAAACCTTAAAACACCTTTCAAGTAAACACAATGGGAAAAAATACCGGTAGAGGAGGTAACAAAAGAAAGAGAGCGAAGAATAAACCAACAACAACCAAGCGAGAACTGATTTTTAAAGACGACGAGCAAGAATATGCTCAAGTCACAAAAATGCTCGGTGATGGTCGTTTCGAGTGCTATTGTTTTGACGATGTCAAGCGTCTCGCTAACATCAGAGGACAGCTTAAGAAGAGAGTCTGGTTCCAAGTGGTAAGCCCTTGATTCCTTACGACAAATCATAATTTTCTATTTTCCATAGGGAGACATTGTGCTTGTATCACTCAGAGAGTACCAAGACAACAAATGCGATGCTTTCCACAAGTTCACCCCAGAAGAAGTCAAGAAGCTAAAGGACTTGGGTGAAATTCCAGAGTCCGTCAAATACGACGAAGGAGAAGTCACCGAAAATAAGAATGACGATGTTATTTTTGACTACAACAGCAGCGACGACGACGGAGAGGAGAAAAAGAAGCCTGAGAAGAAGAAGGCCCAGAAAGCTGCTGACAGCGACTCCGATGAAGACGACGATGACGAAGACGACGATGATGATGACTCCGATGAGGATGATGACGATGAAGAAGGTGGCGCTAAGAAGAGAGCTTTGCCAGAATCTGACGACTCTGATGATGAAGATGAAGAGATGAGAAATAAAATGAGAATGATGACACAAAAAGGAGGATATCAACTCGAGACTATCGATAGAAAAGGCTCAAAGGATTCCCTTGATGATATTTAGAAACAGGAGCTGCTGTTGCTAATGTGACCTTGTCTATAAATTATGCTCAATTAGCAACGCAATAGTTCTACTTTTCTTTTGATTTATAGCTCTAGGCTAACAATTTATTGCGTTGTTTTAATATGCACAATGTCATCGAAAATTACAGCTACATTGGTCTTTTGATTGTTAGTTAGTTAGATGTCTTATAGGTGTTTTAGGAAGCTCTAAGTTTTCACTAAATAAGGATTTGAGAAGAGAATATTACTTCGAGAGATTTCTCCGAAATCATGATTTCATCAGCGACTTCAAAACATTGAATTGCTTTGATATTGATGTGAGCTTTGATCTCGCATATGTAGAACTTGTCGGTAAAGAGAATCCCTCGCAGTTTGAAGGTATGAGGGAGAGGGAGATCGCCTTTCGACGAATATTTATTCGCGGAAATTTTCTGAATCTTAAAACGGCTTTTCTCGAAATTCTTTCGCAATTAAGCTTTTAAGAACATAAATTTTTCGAGCTCAGTAAGAACTTCTTTTAGAATTATCACAACGTCACAAAGAACTCCGAAGAATGCCTTCGAAAAAATAAGTTAAAACCCTGTCTTTCTATTAAATACTAAATCAGAGAATTCTATTTTAGCCTATTTCCTAAGCAACATTTTCTTTAGCAATAGTTCTGTTCCAGTCGTATCATCATCATTTGCGAATTTAAGAGCAAATAGAGCAAAAAGACATTCTTATTTGCTTACTAAAGGTTCTTTTATGCTATATCTAACTTTCAAAGTTCTGTCTTAGAGTTCTTGAGTTTTCTCTTGTGGCTTGATTACTGGATTGTCTTCTTCGACATCAATGATGGTGGTCCTAGGAGAGCAATAATTAATCAACTTTCTTCGAAAAATCAAGCGAGGTTACGTTGCGTGCTCCTTAATAAAATTGACAATAGATCTCTCCGTTCTGTCTCCCATATATTCAATAGGTGCATTCTTTTTATCTTTCAAGTAGAAATATATCGTTGGGTATCCAGCTATTCTGAGCCCTTCGATCTCGTTCTCGGTTAAATCAATCTTCGCGATTCTGAGGTCTGGCGATTTTCTTAATCTTTTAGCAACCGATTCATAAGTAGGCGCGAGCTTCATCCCATTTAAATTAGACACTTCTAAAGAAAAGTTCTTCATACTGCTTTGCAATGTCCACACCATGGAGCATAAAACTCGATGAGCACGTCCTTACTTGGATCCATAACCATTTGCTGGAAGGTTTTTCCAACAACGACCTATAATCAACTTGAAATCTTTTTACTCAAGACATAAAAACTACCTTCACAGGGTCAACGTTAGCGATTGGAACTTCCTCGCTTTTATATATTTTTTTCAGCTTTCCTTGCTTATAATCTTCACAGAACTCGATAATGTTCTGAGCGCTGATATCCTTAGTCAACGCGAATTTTGAAAATTCGACTTCATCGGGCTCAAGGATTCTAATCTAGTGTGGCTTGTGATAAGTTTCATAGAAATAATAACGTTGTACTTTTGGAAGCTCTTCTTCTTCAAGTCCGAGCAATTCAACGAGACGTCTGCCAACAGCCTCGTGATAGTTGGCGACAGCGATTCTAATTTTTCCAGAAATCACTTCTGAAGCCTTTAACAACTGTTTTTCAGCTGCATCATCAGCTGGACTGGCGCCTCTAAGAAGGATGATTAAAGGCTTAGGATCAGTTCCGAAGAGAGTTGGAGCGTTCTGTGATGAGATCTGAATAACAACATCGTGCTGATTATCTAAAATGAAATTGTAGAGTCCCACAGCATCATAAGGAGGACTCAACGTCTTTCTTTTGTCCATAGCCTGTCTGAATATGATGACTTCTCCTTGGCCACTCACTCCAACAGCTTTGTGGACGCTTTCGAAAAAGGTAACTGCGAATCCCAGGCCAGTTTCACCGCTGAATCGCCCTGCTGCTTCTCTGAAAATGTCCCATAAAAATCCGTGCTTTGGTCCGAAATGCACGACAAGTGTGACTCCGAGGTTGAGGATCTTTTGGAGCTCTTCGACGCTGCTCAAGGTTGCGATCGAAGTTCCTGGTTCTTGGGTTCCAGTAGATCCAGCTGGCTCATCAGTGGTTTTGGAGTTGTCTTTGTGACCTAATAATTCAAGCTGTCCTTGCAGCCATTTGACCATTGCGTTGGCTGTTCTTTCGCCAAGGTATTCAGCGTGTTCCTTGCCTTTGACAAAGAATTTGAGCGTTGGATATCCTTCGAGATTGTTGCTAGCGGCGGCGTTTGTTTCGGTGGTGGCGTCGAGCTTAGCGAGGGTGACTTTGCTTTCACCTTCATTGAGTATCTGGGCTGCGCGAGAATATTCTGGGGCTAATCTTTTGCAGTGACCACACCAAGGTGCGTAGAATTCGATCAGAATGTAATCGAATTTGGAGAGGGCTTGATGGTAGTTGGAGTCTTTGAGAACGACGACTCCGTCCTCACGGACGAAATCCTCTTGTGCTGCAGTAAAGAGCAAAGGCAGAAGCAAGACTGCGAAAAATAGTTTTTGCATTTTTTTCTTGTTTTTATGAAAATATCTCTGTGTATAAGTTAGAATTAATAAGCTGTATCTTTACTTATTAGAATAAACTCAATTCGTAGTAAAGCATCTTGGTTGGTTTTACTGCTGGAATATATCTGCTTTTTCTTCTAATTTAAACATTATGCCTTGAAGCAGATGAAGCAGATTAATATTTGTGTGTATTCTTTGTATAGGCAGCGTCGCAATTGTAGCAGACAGCATTGAAAGCATTGAAGGAAATCACCATTGCTGAGATTTGAACAATTAATCATTTCTCAGCAATAACAGGAGTAACAAAGAATTTTAATTGCTAGTAAGGAAGATCTTGGGAACGTGGATTTGAATTAAGAATGAAAAAAATAATTTGAAAAGCAGTACTTAGAGAAATATGGCCATGAACTGTTAGAATAACGAGATGCGCTAGTTGCTTGTTCTTACAAGGCATACAGTGCCTCTACTCTACTCAATGAAGTTTCTAGAAAATTAAATTGTTCTTAGAGTAAAAACTCGGAAGTAGTATTTACGCTGTTCGATTGTAACTTGTTAATTGGTATTGGTATATCTTTAAAA
>ENA-UOTZ01001112-UOTZ01001112.1-compost-metagenome-genome-assembly--contig:-NODE-1112-length-20027-cov-17.592130_pt1 | contig 20027 bp, 7 predicted proteins | sample MGYA00238144_ERZ746983 | MGnify/ENA primary metagenome ERZ746983 (study PRJEB28759, sample SAMN06268863) | compost metagenome | isolation source: single cell | place: USA: California, Emeryville, Joint... | reverse complement strand
CTCATATCAAAGAGATTCCATACACAAACATGCTGGTCTCGCTACAGCATACAAAGCAGAAAGGTGCTAGTTTTGAGGTGTTCCGAGTTTCTAAAGTCAAGCCCACAAAGAAAATCTTCACATCAGAATGTGTTGCCAGAGGTAATAACCAAATGGAAATGATAATCTGATTGCTTACTTAGAAATGGACTGCGGTGAGATTGGATATTCACCCGAAAGAAGATTACTGGCCTTGTTTCCTGTCACGAACAAAATATCCTATCATTTGTTCGAAATTCAATACGACAACCCAAGCGTCATGACCCTACTTCGAAAATCTAAATGGCTCTTCAGAGGTTATTATTGTAAGGATGAATGCTATTGGATGCCTGAAAAAAGCATTCAAATAGATACAACAAACCCCATTACGAGTCTGGATTTTGACCCTCAAGGCAAATATATCGCAACAGCTGATTCAAGTGGTGGTTGTTTGGTATCTGCAGTAGAGACGAATGAGCCTACTGCACTCTTGAAAGAGTCATTAGATTTCATTTCGGCAACAAGTATCCAGCCGATGAGTGAGGACAGCCGTTTTTAGATTCAAAATAGATGATGATATGACTCGGTGCAGATGGAGCACTGTAAACACTGATCCAAAGATATACGTAAAATACAGAGCGAACTTGCTTCGTGTGTTTGATGTAGAGAAGAGGGAGTCGATTTTCAAAGACTCGTTGCAAATTGAAGATGACTATAGAAGTAATCGGATCCGAATTACTTAGCAGGCCACTAAATCCATAATGATAGACACGTACTGGATTGATGTGTGTCCAAATGATGAAAATCTTTTGGCTACCGGTGGAGGGGATTCGAAAATAAAGATATATGATCAGAGAATTGGAAAAGTGGCATGCACATTAGGAGTTGGACAGACGAGTAATCATTTTTTTTTGGTGTCGAAATGTGGTTCGATTGAAGCGATTATTTATATTAATGTGCTAAGGTTGTATCTATTGTGTCAGATGGGATCTCTCAGGTGACAAGCTTGCAATCGCAAACCTCTATGGCTTTGCTGAAATTATGGACTTCAAAACAGGTCAGCTGCTGTTCAAAGAAAGGACTACAGACTTTAGTAGCAATTGCACTCATTAATTTTAGTCTAATACAGGTCCATACCAATTCTAGCTGCAGCAACATCAGTTTGTTTTATGTGAACAGCCCTAGAACGCAAGAGCGTAGAAATCAGTTCGGTTAGATTTTATCGTCATTGCTAGTTTGAAAAATAAAGGAATTTTGGCCTGCAGTGGCATGAGGACGGTTTAGCAGCAGCATTCACTGAAACTCGTAAATAATTGCACAGAGTTGTATACTTGAATTTTGTAATCATACTATCTGCCATTCGTTTAAATATATTTCTTCTTTGAAATATGGCCTTGATGTATCTTGCAGAATTTATATATTTAGAAGAGACGGTATCTATAAAAGACGCGTTTGAAAAGTCTGCAAATATCTTAAGTACTCAATATTTTATTTAATAGCTCTAAATGAGCCAGTTCGACAAAGTATGAAAATTCAAATGAAATGAGCATCAACACAATTAATCACAAACATATAGCAAGGAAGAATGCCTTCGTTAACCTCTTTATTTAAGGAATCGATCTAACTTTTGAACCTGACTCAAATTCTTCGTCCTAGACACACAAATTAAGCATTTCCGAATTTTCAAAAGGCATTACTGGTTTTGGTTTGATTGGCTCTTTTCTTCTCCCCAGAAATTCTCGACGTTTGTTTGGTATTCTACTGAAGACCTCATTTGCTTCTACACAAAATAACATAAACAATTTAAAAAAAGTACTCGCTTACTCTAGCACTTAATGTTTGTGCAGGCATTTGCTGCGAACTCGAAAGACTGCTATTTCCTTTATTGCTACTCTTCAATGTATTATTTGGCTCATATCCATGAAACTTGGCCGCATCCCTCTGGAATTCACTGCTTGAAGAGATTAAACCTCTATCACCTCCAACCGAGTTTCTCTTGTACGTCGTAATCTGGTTTTGCTTCGCCAAACTCTTCTCACCAGCAGACGATAGCAAATTCGAATGCAATTGCCCATTCTCATTCACTTGGCCTCCTCCATTCGATTGCACTGTTGCTCCGAAATTCGAACCGCTTTTTTGACTCAACGTATCGCTCATTTTATCAGAGGACGTAAGTTTAGCTCTGTTAGGTTCTATCTGCGTCGAATTATCATAAAACGCAATGTTATTCTCATTAGGCGCGGTGTGATAGCCTGCAATTTTTGCCTGCACATCAACCGACTTCGACCCTTCTTTATAAGCTCTGCTATGCTCTTTAACCATACTAACTGGTTTCGGGTTCTGAGAGAAATCCGCAGGCATCTCGCTATGCCCTGGGAGCGCGTATACCGGTCTCAAAGGATCAACAACTCGGTTTGTTTGTAGCCCTTTCTTCAAACTTGATGCTCGAGCACCAGGGATATCGTCCGTTTTATTGACCGTCTCTCTTGTCTTGTAGCCCCTTGTCACGCGGAAAGCCGTATCGGCTTGAGCGCCTTCAATATCCTCAGATTTTAAGTCGAAAGAAACAAGTCGTTGTGGGTTCTTTGGGTGTCTGACAGCGGGTTTATTTCCTCTGACATCTCCATACTCAATGACTTTTTTATTCTCATCTGCCAACCTGTAGCGCGGGCTTAATGGATTTGTGTGTCTCTTCGAATGAAAAATATAAAATTCGTTTATGTCCTTCACATCGAGGGAATCATGTGGCTTGTTTGGCTAGAAGGTGGATATTATTAGTATATAATTAAGCGGATTTAAGCAATACAATCCATTTTTTGCGTGGCCATGCACGATCAATGTCGCTTACGTTCATCGTGCGGTCGTTGTAGGTATATTTTGTGTATGGGTTGGGTCTTGCGCCGTCGATATCCTGAAAGATGATGAGATTTATTGTGGGAAATGAGAGTGCGGTTACTTTAATATCGATTTGATCGCGGATAAACTTAGGAGGAGTGGTCGCTCTAACTTCGCAATATGGAAGTTTGTATTCAGGGACAAGTGGGTTGGTAGGTTGACGAGTTGTGGTGAATTGGGTAGCGCGAGGCTTCGCGCCGAAGATATCCTCGTTGGTGAGGCTGTAATTCGGTTTGTCTGTGGGTTGATGATGTTTGCTAGGTCTGCTGCCCTCGATGTCGTCGTTTCGATTCATGAAGTGGGGTTTATTGCCGAAAGCGTAGCCAGGGAGATAAGGTCTTGCTTTATCAATGTCTGAGGTGTAGAGACTTGAAGAAAATTCCCTGTGGGCTTTGATTTGTCTGAAACCAGTCTCTTCGGGCTCTGATAGAAGAAAATTATGAAGGGGAAATTTGAAATAAGTACTGATGGTTGAGAGATACATTGTATCCTTCCGCTGAGAAGTCGGATAATTGAAATGGTCAGCAGTTTCCATCATGGAGATGAGTGTCAGTATATAAAAGGACTGTTATAAATATTTATTAGTTTTAAGTGCGCAAAGTAAAATTATTGCATTCTTTGAGGTAGCAAGCTGCCAATTTTCTCTTGGTTTATTATGTATGCTAATGGATGTATCTTAAGCAAATTTAGCGGAGGAGAGTGAAAATAATGGGAAGTGTCCATAATGGCTCTACTTTAGTAGGTCATATATAGTATAGTATTTTCTGTATTTGGTGTGTTTCTTGGTTAAAGAAATAAGGTCGTCCTACTTAGTGTGGAGGGAATATCATGAATGGCTCATGCGTTCAATTCTCAAAGACAAAATGTTTAATGAGCCATATTGTAGTGAGCCAATTTCGTACAAATGTGAGCGAATCACATGTTTGAGGTGTCGGAACAATTTCAGGCAAAATCGCCTCAATGTGGAGGAAGTCATACCAGTAACCTTAGGCAACAGCGAAAGCATTTGGCTCAAATCAAATTTTGAGAATTCTAGGGTATAAGCTGGTATTATCGTCATAAAACGTGTTGTTTTTGGTTTTCCTGATGATTCAGATCGGAGTTTGCTACTTCCACTGTTGTTGTGGTCTTATCACCGAGTGAAAAAATTCAAGATTTTGAATTTGGTTATACTTACGCCAAATAATTTAAACGCCAAAACCACAGCATATAAGGATATAAATGCGCTTTTTGAAAAAAGCTTAAATATGACATAAACTCGAAGTGAGTCTTCCAACTTTGCATATTCCTGCTCATTTAGCTCTTGGTTTAGCCTTTAAATCAGAATACTTCGAAAAATAATTTGAAATTTCGAAATAGAGCGTGTTTACTTCATGCCATCTGTCTATAAGGTTTAAACATTAGATAGCCGTGTGCAATTTGCTTTGATTCTTCAACAGATGATGTAATATTTCATCAAAGCTATTAGGCTTACTCAGAATAATAAAGGATTCGAGTTTTGATTTAAACTTTAAGTTATCCGCGAAGATTCTTCAGAACTAATATCCTTCGAAAATCTTCATGATTATCGCTCTCGTTCTCAAAATCGAGCTCCAAGCTCATAAGCATCATAAGCATCACAGACTTTATCCTTCTTTATCAGTCCTCTAGACTATAGAGCTCAACTTCCAAACTATTAACAAATATCATCTGAATATTCAAATAGTTTTCATCATTTTTTCTAACATTTAAGTTCTGATATCACTAAGCACGTTTGGCGTCCTGATCGCCTACTCTGTGTCTCTAATTTAAAATACCAGCAAATATTATCGAATTATAGATTCATTAAGTCATTCTCCTCAATGTTTTTGTAACGGTCTTGAGATGAACTCAACACCCCCGACTCAGACTCAATTAATCGCCGAATCACGGTGAGATTCTCCAAATGAGAATTCAAATTTCTTCGCGTTTTTTTTCAGTTAGCCAAATTTCTAACTACTAAATTATTTAAATCGATTTCACGCGGACATTTTAGAATCTTTAAAAAAACTTGCGAACTACAATTTCCCAGCTTCTCTCTACTGCAAAGTCAGGTCGAGAGGGTCTCAGGCTATGGCAATAGCGAAAAACTTGAAAACGCTTTGCTATTTTGTGCGAAGTACTTCCGAAAAACATTTTGATTGGTGGATTAGGATATCAATTTGATTTCAAATTCGACGCAAATTTGAATTCAAAAATAAATCATATCGCATACTTAAAGTCTGCGCAAATTAATAAATTCAAAAAAAAGCTAATTTTCAAAAAGTCTACACGCCAACCGACACAAAAGATCCACAATATCTTCATCCCGCCATGGAACAAGGTAAGACCAAATCACGATAATCTCTGAAATAACTCATTACCATAGCCTCAGTCACTCTTTCACCACAAAATCAAAGCTCAACAACTCAAATGGACAGCTTGAAGAAGGCTGATTCAAATAGCTCCCTCCAAAATATGGAAATTGAAGACTCTGTCCAAAGAACTCCTCCAGCAAAGACAAAGAAACAAATATTCACTATCATAAGGAGAAATCCTACGACTAACAGGTAGGAAGTCTTACATTCGTCTTTTTAATGACTAATCATGCTTTAGTGAGGAGAAAGACAGTGACAAAGACTCGCTAAGCAATTCCCAGCAGAAACAAGAGATGAAATACAACCGCAAAGAGAAAAGCCTGGGAGAGCTCAGCAAAAAGTTCTTAATGATGTTCGGCCGATTGGGCGAGAGCGTGATCTCTCTTGATACCGTCACTGTCGAGTTAGGTAAATTGATAGAAATGACTATTTCAAGCTAAGACTTGGTTATTAGGAGTTGAAAGAAGAAGGATTTATGACATAATCAACATCCTCGAAAGCCTTGGCGTTATTTTCCGTAGAGGAAAGAATAACTACCAATGGAAAGGACTTAAAGCTATCTATGAGACCCTTAAGAAGGTAATCACTGAATGTAGTCCCTGACTAATCTATTGATTTATAGATCCAACAAGAATCAGGAAAAAATCAAAATGATGCGAATGAGGAAGAGCATGCGGATTCCGCTGCAAATCGCAAAGAAAAATCCCTGGGACTGCTCTCAACAGGGTTCATTAAGCTTTTTATGAACTGGAAGGCAACGATCTCCCTGGAGCAAGCTGCCCAAAAACTCACTTCAGGAAACCCCGAAGAGAATAATATCAAGACCAAGGTAACTAACTCTAGTGCCTTGAATAGTTTATTTATATTATTATCAACAGATTAGAAGACTCTATGACATCGCGAACGTCTTTTTGGCCCTCGGCTTAATCAAGAAAACCGCCCTCGAAAGCCGCAAACCAGCGTTTTCTTGGGTAGGAACACAAGGACTCGACCAATTCCTGATTCGACTTCATTCCTCATCTGATGAAAGAGAAATCTTTGCTGAAAAATTGCCAAAGAAGAGCTTGATAAAATCAATCGAGAAGGAGAAACAGAAAACCACCAAAGCCGATAAGCCGGTTCAAATCAAATCTGATAACAGCGCTTTTAAAATGCCTGATGTTCTGGCGACTCCCAATACTGCCGAAGATTCAAAGAATCCTCAAGCAGTGCTATTTGACATGTTCTTGGAGTTCGTCAAGCAGCATATCGAAGGCACTCAGAGAAAGACCCCACCACCACAGCAAGCCACCATTGACAGCAATAATGCGACAGAATTAAAAACACTCAAACTGACGAAAGTTTCGTCTAGCCCGGCTACTCTGATGGGCAAAGAGAATATGAGAACACCTTTCCTGAAGAAATCCGTGTCCATTATTGTAAGATTAACATTTTTCTGCCAGTTTGTGCTTACCTTTATTTCATTAGCAAAAGATTGATTTCAACGAAATCTCACCTGATAGAATCCAAGCACCTGCTTCGGAAAGAGGCCTCAAGGAGGTCACGAACTGCCAACAAGCGATTATTCGTGAGAACAGTGCAGAAGAACTCGAACCAAAAACAAGAAAAATTCTTCATCGGTTCAGCGAAGACCAAGCGTTTCGACCTTCAGCCTTTTTCCAATCGCTCAAATTCCAGAAGAGGGAGTCATCGCATAGCATTGACCTCTAAATCTAAAAGATCTCCCCGAATGGCGAAGTGATTTATTTAGAAGAGAGCTTTCGAGTTATGCCTTTCGGATTGCTTCCTTAATGTAATCACTAATGAGTCCCTTCTCTATTGAGTTTTTCAATAATTTTCCAATATTTATTTTATATATAAAATTGCGCAACCTTTTAGACGAAATTAGTTCAGATGTGTATGTGCTTGTGATTTTTCAATGGGTGTTTTATATTAGTGCATAACAAAAACATATTTCCATTAATTCATCAGAAAAAATTCCCTTCTCCCTGATAATATTAATCCTCTGAGTTCGTCAAGGATATTATATTCAGATAAGTTGTTTATTACTTTATCATGGAGAAGTTCGGATATCAATAGCAGCTAGCGAGCACTATTTCTCTTGCCTTACTTAACAAATTGAACACACTTCTGTAGTTATAATCAGAATAAATGGGCTGTTAGTCAATTAAATTATGATATTTCAGAAATATTATCACCAATATAACAAGTATTATGCTTAAATTAATAATAGATATTCTTCAAGTGAACCCAACGCGGATTATTTCTTAAATACCTTAGTCCTTTATGAAGGATTAAATTAAAATGCAGATTCAGTGTTTCAAGATTCTTCCATGATGTATTTTGGCTCAATCGCCTAGCTCCCTGATCGCTAATTGAATTTCTTTCGAGGTTAAGCGTTGCTAAATTAATCCAACTCACGTTTTTACCCAGGTCTTCAGCTCCTTCATCACTGATCGAATTGTAGTGCAGACTCAAGTCTTCCAAATTTACCCACGTCTCATTCTGACTCAACCCCTTTACTCCAGAGTTTCCAATTCCATTACAGCCTAAGTTCAATACGCGAACATTCTTCCAAATACTTCCTTTGCTTAACTCGGCTGCTCCTAAAGCACCAAGAGAATTGCCTTCCAAATGAACCACTTGCATATTAACCCAATTTTGGTTTTTTATAAGATTAGCTGTACCTGCAACTCCAATAGAGTTACCTTCCAAATTAATTGTCTGAATATTCACCCAAGTGTTATTGCTTTTGAGTTCAGCCGTCCCGCTAGCACCTATCGAATTTTCTGCTAAATTCAAGACTTCGAGGGACACCCACACTTTATTTTTGCTTAAGGCGAGGCAGCCTGTGTTTCCTATACAGTTATCTGCTAGGAGGAGGAGTTTTAAGCCTGGGAACGCTTCGCTTTGGCCTAAAGAAATCGCTCCTTCATCCCCGATCGAATTATTCTCTAAGTGCAACGCCTCAAGAGCTTTCCAGGTTGCATTCTTACTTAGAGCCGTAGCGCCAGCAGCACCAATCGTATTTCCTGATAATATAAGGACTTTTAGATTTAGCCATGACGTATTTTGGCTCAGCAGGACAGCGCCTGCAGCCGTGATATTATTCCAGCCGATATTCAATGAGGAAAGATTTGTCCAACTGAGGTTTTTGCTGAGCTCTGAGACTCCTTCGTCGCAGAGGGATGTTTCTGCTAAGTTAAGGAGTTCTAAATTGAGCAAATTGCAGCTTTGGCTGAACTTTTTAATTGGGAGAGGACTAAAATGGTTTTCAGCGAGATTCACTGTTTTCAGGTTTTTCCAGGCGGTAATTCTGCTCAATTTTGTTAAACAAGAATCAGTCAATGAGCTTCTTTGGAGATTTATTATTCGCAGATTTTCCCATTCGTTCTGGTCTATCTCTATATTTAGTTTTGCACTCGTGGAATTACAACTTAAATTAATTATTTCAATCTTCTTCCAAGCGGTATTATTAAGCAAGCTTGCAACCCCTGATGCGCCGATCTTATTCCAGCTTAAGTCAAGCGTTGTAAGGCTCACCCAAGCTGCATTTTTGCTTATTTCCACAGCACCTGCTGTGCCAATGGAGTTAGATCCCAAGTCAAGAGTGTGAAGCTTTGTCCAGACAATGTTCTTGCTAATACTCAAAGCATCTTCAAAGCCGATCTTATTCCCATTCAGGTTAAGAATCTTGAGCTCTTTCCATGAGGTATTCGCTCCTATCGAAATTGCGCCGCCCTCATGAATTGAATTTTTAGAGAGGCTAAGTACTTCAAGAGATTCCCAGGTAAAATTATTTCCAATGCTAATCGCACCGCGATTCTCGATCGCATTTGCTGATAAATTTAGTCTTCTAAGCTTAGTCCATGTGTTATTATGCCCGATAGCCTCAGCCGCTTTATCACCAATGTTATTGCTCTCCAGATCCAGCTCTTCTAAATTAATCCAAGCTAAATTTCTTCCAATGATAGCTCCTCCTGCATCATTAATCCTTTGTGAATTTAGCTTTATTTCACGGATAGATCTACTGTTTGAGGAACCGAGTATTAAATTTTCCATGATTGTCTCAGAGATATGGCCGTAATCTCCAAACTGCCGGAAGAGAAGCGCGTTCTTTTCGGAGCATTGAAAAGCCGAATCAACATTCACGCCTTTTAGATGAAGTTGTTCATTGTCGATGTCAACGAAATAACTCTTAATATCATTATTGTATTTTATCTCATGAATCGAAATGGGGTTTTTCTCCTTTTGAATGGCAAGGAATCTCTGATCAGAGCTAATCGCAATCCTTGAGGTGTCAGAGCTTAACGTAAAAAGCTTAAATTGCTCTCCAGTCGCAATATTTTGAACGATTATCTCAAATTTAGCAGTCAATATTAAATTTCTGGCATCTTGATCAAATGAAAAGTCGGAAAAAGCTCCGTAGTTTTTGCTGTTGTCCTTCAGAGATTTCACAACATGTCTCCTCACAGAATCCCAAATGAGGATGCTGCGAGATTTCGTTAAGACCGCTATTTTACTCCCGCTTGGACTGAATTTGCATAAATTCAAAACATAACCGCGATTGTCTCGATATTTAGTGATGATTTTATAATTTAATGGTTTTATAGCCCGAATAGCACCAGAGCCTCCTGATAATAACAGCTTTCTGCCATCTGGGCTATATTCAACCACTGAAATATTTGAATTCTCAGTGATTGTTTGTTTGCACACGCCGGTCTTGAGATCCCATAACTGAATGATTGTGTCCACAGTCCCGATCCAGTCACAGTTTTGATTTACAGTAGTCGTTACTAGCTGCTGTCCATCAGGACTGAACTGCAAGTGCTTGAAAGTTCCCTTGTTCACTTCAAACTCTCTGAGAAACAAGCCTTTTTCAATATCCCAAAGCCTGACGAGATGGTCGGATCCAGCAGACACCAAATGCCGAGAATCAGGGCTAAACACACAGTGTAAAACATTATCAGTGTTCTGCTTGAGGACCTTTACCCTTTTGAAAATACGACTTTCGGCGGAATCGAACTCAAAAATAGCGATTCCTTCTTCGATGCCTGCAGCAATGAATTTGTTGCTTGGAGAGAAATTTAAGCAAGACACTTCTTCATTGATCTCGAGTTTGGGAAATCCTCCGAATCTAGCGTCTCTTAAATTCACTCCCGTTAAAATAGCATCTTTCAAATTAGCGCGAGTAAAATCAACGCCCTCTAAGTCAGCATAGGAAAAATTAGTTTTCTCAAACGAGCCCGAACTTAGGTCAGCGTATGGAACACAGATATAACTTAAGTCTATACCGGAGAATTTGAATCCTGAAGCATTGAGAATCATCATGGCATTTACAGCAGCGATATTAAATGTGGTGTCTGAGGAGTTTTCCTCATGTAATAGATCACTCTTTTTTTCTATCAGAGAGAAATTGCTATCGTAATGCCCATTCTGCTCGAGTCTCTTATTTAAATTGCCGAATGCCCTTTGAGTTGCGAGAAGTTTCCCATGAACTTTTGTTTCTTCAATCAGCAGAAGCAATACTTTTGACGATATTTTACCATTTTTGACAGAATCACTCAGATATTTGAGTACCAATGAGCCACGATTAAGAAGCTTTTGATTCAGTAAGCAATTCCATTCACAAAGCATTTGCTCATTGTTGGACATTTGAATTAAATCTTCTTCAATTGCTTTCGCAATTAGATACTCTGCAATAGAAGTGTGAATAAAATCAGGCAGAGCAGTCTGATCCCATTTAAGAAGAGGGCAAAATAGCATGAGTTCATTCAAGTATTCGTCACTCGTTCTTTCTCCTTTGGGTTGTAAGTATAATGCGTAGTTACTCGTTAATAGGGCCTTTCGTTGTAATTCATGTTTGAGCAGCTTCAATAAGCTAGATTCTTCTTCTACTCCTTTAGCTAGCTCCTTTGAAGTTTTGTGGTATAGATATTTTTGAACTGTTGTCTTCATTTGCTTGTTAGCAAAATACTCATAGATATCCCAAAGCGTGATTTGTTTTTCAGAGTCAATAAAATCAAACAGCACATCAGAAGCAATACACAGCAGAAAAGGGACTCTTAAGAGCTCTCTTAGTTCAAAACACTCGATTATATCTTCATCATCTTTTTCTAAACTCCAGGATGGTTCTTTCAATGGAAAAGGGCTAAAAATCTGTTCCGGCCTCTCCAATTTGTCAATGTTTCCAAGAACGGTGTACTTCCTCAAATAAGCAGTGATCTCAGAATCGGTGAAGCCTTGCAAAGTATATTCAAGATATGAACGCTCAGCTGAAGCTTTTTTTATATTATTGTCTGGGTCGCCAAGGCGACGTTCTTCCGCGAAATCATGAATTTCAGAAGCAAGTTTTACCCTACTTGTGAAGATAATCTTCGCATACTTCCAATAATTTCTCAGCTGGCTGACCACTTGAAAAATATCAATGGAGGGATCCCTGCTTGTCTTTAAGAATTTTGGTTCTCGAATGCTTTCCAAGCCATCAAAAATAAGCAATGGACGTACTATCTTATTAGCACTTGCATTTCGGAGCAGTTCTATTTGCTTTTGAACTAGCTTAAATTCGTTCGAAAGAGTTTTCGTTATCATCTCAGGCGCATTGAAGGCCTCGTACCTAGCACAATCCACGTAAATTGGCAACCATTGTTCTGTAGTAACCTCGTCTTGCACATTCCACTCAAGCAATAATGACCTCTGAAGATATTTGCAAAATAATGTTTTGCCTGACCCGGATTCTCCAACAATAAACACGAATTCTGTCTCAGAATCACAGGATAGGGGATTCTTTTGAATATGAAGCGCTAATTCAAATGATTCGTTATTTTCTCGGTCAATTTGTCCCGTAGTTGCTCGTGTTTCAATAAACAGCATCAAATCTTTGTCATAATTCTTGTCTTGTTTTATCATTTGCTTATATTGATCTATTATTGCATGTATTTCTGCGCTGTTTCTTCTCCTATCTAAGGCAGTGGGTTCTGTTTCCATGGAAGAAGTGAAGAGGTACTCAGAGGAATTGTCGATGTTTTGTATTTTTTCGAATAAAAACTGGTCTAATACGATAAATAATTGTATGCGTACATAGATTGTGCTTACTTCTCACTCCTAATCTAATATCTAACATTCTGAGTTTTATTAGGTTTGCAAAAGTTTGTAATTGTGATTGCTCTGATTATTTCTTCCATAATATTCATTTATTTGTGCTTCGGAATATCAGCTTAAAATACTGCAATGATTAAGCAAATTCATAGAGTTGAGAGTTAAAATAAAATATGTACAAAAAGCAAATTATTAGTGATTATTCTGAAGAATCTATTAAAAACATGCTAAAGTTTCTTAAGGACCCCCCTTCCCAAAACTTCCTGAAATATTGTGATTTCATTTTTCAGTTCTTTGTCAAAACACAAAGCTGAATTCAGAGGTGTTAAACAGAACCAGCAGAGAAAATTGTGATCTGACATGTGATTACAGATGCTAAGCAAACTCAGACGCAAAATTGAAGTGAACTATAGATATAGTAGATGTTAGCCGAAATTTCAACATTTGATATCAAAAAATATAGACTTTTATTTTGGATATAGCAAACCTCCAATTAAAACAAATGATAAAAGAGAAGTGAAAAGCAAGCTCGAGTGAATTTGTTGTATGACTTGAGGATTTGCCAGCAGTTTAAATTTACGGAGAGAAATGCAGTTACTAATTCAAACAACAACTTGGGATCCAATTTAGATGCAAATCATGTGACTTATATTGCTTTGAATTCGTTTTCTAGAGGTTTAAACTCCTTATGAAATATCTCTAAACTTTCTAAAGCTTCAATCAATTATCCTAAAGAGATATTCAACAGAGTGAAGAGTTAATTCTTTTTTCACCGCAATAGTATTTATGATATTTATGGTTGCCAAATAACTTCCAATCTACTGCTGTGCAGTTCATTATGTTTTTTAGTCATTTGATTTGGGAAATGGCTTAAAAATGAATGTTTCGCAACGATGAATTGAAAATAGCTATTTAGAAACTCTATTAGATCTAACAAAACATTCTAGATTGTCTGTTGCTAATGTTTTTAAATTCTTATAATTGGATATATAACTTGTTTCCTGTTCCAGAAGATTCGAGAGGAAGGTGCCAGTTGGAATTTTCAGCAAGATTTTCTATGCTTGCGCTTATTTCCAAGTTATTCGCACATTAGTCCAAGTTTTATTGCTGCTCAAATACTCTGCTCCTTTCTCACCAATGTTATTTCCATTTAATTTGAGTGTCTGTAGATTAGTCCAAGTTTGGTTGCGGCTCAACAATTCAGCTCCTTTCCAACCAATTTTGTTTTGAGATAAATCGAATGTTTGCAGATTAGTCCAAAATTCATTGCTGCCTAAATACTCTGATGCTTTGTTACCAATCTCATTCCCAGATAAATCGAGTGTCCGTAGATTCGTCCAAGTTTGATTGTTACTCAAATGCCGAGCTCCTTTCACACTAATACTATTGTTCGATAATTTGAGTGTTTGTAGATGAGTCCAAATGTTATTGCGGCTCAAATACACGGCTCCGTAGTCACCGATTTTATTCGAAGATAAATCGAGTGATTGTAGATTAGTCCAAATTTCATTACTGCTCAAATACTCAGCTCCTATCTCACTAATCTTATTTTGAGACAAATTGAGTGTTCGAAGGTGAGTCCAAGTTTGGTTGAAACTCAAATATGCAGCTCCTTGGTCACCAATAATTCTTTGATAAATCAAGTGTCTGTATATTAGTCCACGTTTGGTTATTGCTCAAATACTCTGCCCCTTTATCACGAATCTTGTTGTCAGCCAAGCTGAGTATTCGTAGATGAGTCCAAGTTTTGTTGGTTCCCAAATACTTTGCCCCTTTGTCACGAATCTGGTTATCAGCCAAGTTGAGTGTTCGTAAGTGAATCCAAGTTTTATTACTGCTTAAATACTCTGCTCCTTTGTCACCAATACTTTTCGAAGATAAATAGAGTGCTTGTAGATTAGTCCAAGCTTTATTGTTGCTCAAATACTCGGCTCCTTTCTCACCAATAGTGTATTGAGACAAGTCGAGTGTCTGGAGGATGGTCCAAGTTTGGTTGTTGCTCAAATGTTCAGTTCCTTTCTCACCAATACTATTCTTCAACAAGTTGAGCGTTTGTAGATTAGTCCAAACTTTATTGTTACTCAAATACTCGGCTCCTTTGTCTCCAATACTATTTTTCGATAAATTGAGTGTCCGTAGATTCGTCCAAGTTTCGTTGTTGCTCAAATATTTGGCTCCTTTATCACCAACCTTGATTTGAGACAAGTTCAGCATTTGCAAGCGAGTCCAAGTTTTGTTAAAGCTCAACCATTCTGCACCTTTGTCACCAATGTAATTATCTGATAGATCGAGTATCTGTAGATGAGTCCAAATTTTGTTGTTACTTAAATGTTCGGCTCCTTTCTCATCAATATTATTCTTTGACAAGTTGAGCGTTTGTAAATTCGTCCAAGTTTGGTTGCTGCTCAAATGCTCTGCTCCTTTATCACCAATCTTGTTTCGAGACAAATTAAGTATTCGCAGGTCACTCCAAATTTTGGTGCTGCTCAAATACTCAGCCCCTTTGTCACCAATACTATTCAAAGATAGATCGAGTGTCTGTAGATGAGTCCAAATTTGGTTGTTACTTAAATGTTCGGCTCCTTTCTCATCAATATTATTCTTAGCTAAGTTGAGGGTTTGCAGATTAGTCCAAGTTTTATTTTTGCTCAAAGACTCGAGTCCTTTGGCACCAATCTTATTTTCAGTTAAATTGAGTATTTGTAAATTCGTCCAAGTTTGGTTTTTGCTCAAATACTCGGCTCCTTTCTCACCAACCTCATTCCCATTTAAATCAAGTATTTGCAGATTATTCCAACATTTACTGGTGCTTAAATACTCAGCTCCTATCTCACCAATCTTGTTTTCAGCCAAGTTGAGGATTCGTAGCTGAGTCCAAGTTTGGTTGTTACTCAAATACTCAGCCCCTTTGTCACCAATATAATTCTCATATAATTCGAGTGTTTGTAGATTGGTCCAGGTTTGGGTTTTACCTAAATGTTCAGCTCCTTTCCTTCCAATATTATTCTTAGACAAGTTAAGCGTTTGTAGTTGAGTCCAAGTTTGGTTGTTGCTCAAATATTTAGCTCCTTTGTCACCAATACTATTTTCAGATAAGTTGATTGTCTGTAGACTAGCCCAAGTCTGGTTGTTGCTCAAATGTTCAGCTCCTTTGTCACCAATACCATTGGAAGATAGATCGAGCGTCTGCAAATTTTTCCATGTGTTATTGTTGCTCAAATGCTCAGCTCCGTTACTACCAATACTATTCGAAAATAAAATGAGTATTTGTAGGTTAGTCCAAGTGTTATTGTTGCTCAAATATTCAGCTCCTTTGTCACCAATACTATTCCATGATAAATTGAGTGTTCGTATATCAGTCCAAGTTTTATTGCTACTCACATACTCTGCTCCAATTTCACCGATCTCATTGCCAGATAAATCGAGCGTCTGCAGCTTCGTCCAAGTGTTATTGCTGCTCAAATGCTTAGCTCCTTTCTCACCAATACAATTCTTTGTCAAATTGAGAATTTCTAGATGAGTCCAAGTGTTATTGTTGCTCAAGCACCCAGCCCCTCTTTCACCAATGCTATTTGAAGATAAATCGAGAGTCTGTAGACTAGTCCAAGTTTGATTGTTACCCAAGCACTCAACTCCTTTATCACTAATTTTGTTTTGAGACAAGTTTAGTGTTTTTAGGTGAGTCCAAGTTTGATTGACGTTCAAATATTCAGCTCCTTTGTCACCAATATAATTCCCAGATAAATTAAGTGTCTGTATACTAGTCCAGGTTTTGTTGCTGCTCACATGCTCAGCTCCTATCTCACCAATACTATTTGAAGATAAATCGAGGGTTTGAAGATTTTTCCATCTCATATTTTTTCCCAAACAAGCCAAATTCATTATATCCACTTTGCTCTCTGCTAAAATTAGCTCATCAAGGTCAATAGCAGAAAGATTTGCAACCAGCGTTGTGGCGATCTCGTTCGTAATCACCTGTCGGCTCAGGTCTAAGCTTCGAACGTATGGCATCCACAAGAGATGCAAATCTTGATTTTGGGCTTCATTCAAGAATCCTTCTCTGCATAGGTCCTTACTGCTCAGTTTTAACATCTCTCTTTGAGATAAAATGCTATGCAATTCTTTTTTTCTTTCATCTTTACATTCTTCTAATTCGTTTTTAAATGCTGCATGCATTGTCTGAACCCTTTCACTCAAATGACGCTCATTCTCAAGTTGAGTCTGATTGTCAATTTTCTCAGAAATGAGCAGCTTGGAATACTTTTCATTCAACGTCTTCATATAAACCGGGACAGCACTTAGTTTGTTGTGCTCTAGATATATATTTACAAGCGATTTCCAATCTCTATTTGCTGATAAAGCTCGAGCACCTTCATCACTGGTCTTGTTATTTCTCAGGTCTAATTCTTCAAGACTACACCAAGATTTGTTCTTCGCCAGCCCTACGGCTCCCTCATCTTCAATCTGATTATCAACTAAATTGAGATTTTTCAAACTTTTCCATGTTAAATTTGCTCCAAGACCAATCGCCCCTTTATTTCCAATCAGATTTTGTGATAAATTGAGATGCTCGAGATTGCTCCAGCTCGTATATTTTCCTATTCCCCAAGCACTTTCATCATTTATTGATTTTTCACTTAGGTCAAGTTTAGAACTGTATTGGTCTTGACTTCCTAAGATATCGTTCAAGTTTTCAATGAATCTTTTTTGTTCTCGGTCGCTAAACCCACGAGCCCCTCTTTGAAGCATCAACATGAAATTTATATCGGATAATTCGACTGCGTCCTCAATGTTTGCTCCAGATAAGTTCAATCCAGTTTGTGTAGCATCTTTTTGAGCTAATTTGTGTGCAGATACCCCGCCAGCAACATCCCAGATTCTGATGGTTTTATCTTCACTTCCCGACACAATTTGAGTGCCATCAGGGCTGAATTTGCAGCAAGTAATTTTACCAGTATGTCCTCTGAATTCATGAGTTAACATACCAGTTTCAATATTCCAAATACAAAGAGAATTATCATCCCTAGAAAAAACGAGCTGCTTGCCATCAGGGCTGAAGTCAAAGTTAGTATCCTGAGATTTCAATTCCTTTTTGAATTCAAAGAGGCAATCTCCGGTCTTGATATCATATAAATAAGCGATGCTATCTTCATTGTGAGCAATAAGGTGTTTGCCGTTAGCATTGAATTTACAGTATTCAATTTTTTTCCCAAACTTGTCTTTTAATATTCGAAGTTCTCGGATTCTTCCATTCTTGATCTCTCTTTCAAAGATGATAGTGCTGCTTCCTGTAGCAGCCGCAATGATTTCACCATCTGAAGAAAAAGAAATACAAGTAATAGCATCTTTGAATTGTAGATATGGCCATTCTCCGAAGTTTACTCCCTTAAGGTTAGCCTTTTCAAAATTCACATTCTTTAACCAAGCTCCTGAGAAATTCACGTCTCTAAGATCGGCTTCTGTGAAATTGGTGCCTTCAAAGGTTCCATGGCTCAATATTGCATTTGGAATGCGAATACCGCTCAAATCAAGGCCGCCAAAGTTATAATTCATGGCGGCCAAGAAAGTTATTGCATTAGCTGCGGTAGCAGCTGGATTTCGCTCTTCAAGGAGTTTTATTTCAGTTTCCGACGTATTTGTTCTTGAGTCATCAATTCTAGCCAAGCATTCCCCCTCTATTTTTGGGTCAATAGCGTAGGCATCTTGCAAAAAGGTCACGACCCCTTGATCTTGAACTATTAATTCCGGAGACAATTCGATACTTTGGAAAAGACGGCTGCTTCCTCCACTAATCATTTCTAAGATCCCGTTTGCGATAAAATATTCTTGAAAAGCTTTATGTATGAATGAGTACTGATAATCATTTAATCGCTTCAAGGGACATCCACTCCTTGCTATAGCCATCTCTGGATTTGCGTTATCAAAGCAATTTCTGAATACTGAATCTTCCTGGACTTTGATATATATCTCCTTTTTTGAATGCAATCTCAATGCTATCGATCTTGAAAAATCTAGGAAATCCTTTATGACTTGTCGTCCAGGAGGGAGAATTTTGCTGTCTATAAGCTTTCTTTCTTGCTTCACGAACCAGTGATCCATGAAACACTTATAGATTGCATATCGATTTAAGACAATTTTGTCCGACTGAGCGAAAATTTCTTTTTCTTTTTCTTCTTCTCTTCCTTCGGATCCATTCTGTTTCTTTTTGCTGCTTGCAGATTTTAGATAATCTTCCAGCTGAGGTAGTGATTCGGCCACGAGTCTGAGAATGAATGGATTCGTGATGAGTTCTTTGAGATTCGGTAGCGAGGCTATCTTTTCTTGGTACTCTTCAAGAGTGTAACTCCTTCGATGGGCTTTGATGGCTTCTCCTGAGTATCTTTGGAGATATTGATTTATCTGTTGGCTGCTAAATGGCTGAATTTCGAACTCTTTTAGCAGTCCTTCAGTAGGCTTAAACCATTGTTGATAGCCAGTTGCAAGATATTGTGTTCTGCAAGTTATAATAACCCGTATGTTTTGAGCATATTGCTTAAGCTGCTGAGAATCGTAAAGATTCTGCTGACAGCCACCAGCAATTTCATCGTAGCCATCCATTAGGAGGACTAACCGTGTCTTTTTTGGGTCAAATTCATTGTTATACTGCTTTTGGAGAGTATTTTGGAGGCTTTGTGAGACGTTAGCAGTGTTGAATTGCTTCAAATCGATATAAATTGGCATTGGAGCCTGCTGCTCCTCTCTTTTCTTATTGAGGAGGTGCTGTTCCAGGACGCGCAAGGATAAAGACTTTCCTGAGCCTGACTCTCCTTTCAGCAGCAAAACAGCGTTGGCTGGACTTTCATTTGCAAAATCGATAAACTCATCGATTTTCGCTGAAAGGGAGACAAGTCTGTCAGCATCAAGCACGTTAGGGTCCACATAAAAGTATAATTCTTCTTGCGCAGCCATAACTTCCTGTTCACGAGCCTTCTCTTGACTAAAAACGTCTTCAATACCCCCTAGTTTTTCTTCTACTGCAAAGAGATTAGGATTATCTTTCATGAGAAGTTCAAGGTCCCTCCCATATTCAGCCCTCAACTTGGCCTGTCGCTCAACTAAGAAGTCTGTGAGGAAGTCTACAGTCAATTTGAAATAGGTAGTGAAGTGATGAGCGCCGGGTCTTGCAAAAAATCCTCTGAATGTTGCTCGTGTTGTTCGTAGAATCTTGTAGACTGTCACGAGGAATTCTTGCTTTGTTCCTGACGGCAAAATGTCATAATGCAGCAACATTCTTTCCCATGTGCCGGCAGTTGCGACTCTTATCACTCTCTTTTTTTCGAAAGAAGGAATTTTCTCCGTAGAAAAAGCCTCTCCTGGGTCAATCTTGATAGTTTTTGCGTATTTGCTGCCATCAGTATCTTCTACTATCTGGAATCCGATGTTTCCACCAGATCCTCCAATTACGTCTATGTCGTTAATCAAAGACGCAACTGCTAAAATTTGCCCCAATCCTCGCTCTAATAGAACTTCCTTATCATCTTCACTTTTGATTTGCTGATCAGGATTTGGGGCTACGGGAATGAACTTCTTCTTTCCGCAGAAATCTTGATAAGTTTTGAACCCTGGTATGAGTTCACTCATCGTATGAACAACCTCAATACT
>ENA-UOTZ01001111-UOTZ01001111.1-compost-metagenome-genome-assembly--contig:-NODE-1111-length-20045-cov-19.635667_pt1 | contig 20045 bp, 12 predicted proteins | sample MGYA00238144_ERZ746983 | MGnify/ENA primary metagenome ERZ746983 (study PRJEB28759, sample SAMN06268863) | compost metagenome | isolation source: single cell | place: USA: California, Emeryville, Joint... | reverse complement strand
GGCTTATTATCTTCATCATCCTCTAGACTCTTTTGATTTCTCCACGCGATTGAGGGATCAACTGTGAACGCCTTGTTCCTTCCACCCTTGACAGGCGACTTCCCGTTAAAAATATCATCTTCGAAGCTCTCTCTATCCAAAGAGCCTTTCTGTTTGAAAAGAGCAATGCTGTCCTTGCTCCCATTTTTGTCATCTTTTAGTTGATTGTTTTTTGAATTATCAATCGAAGCCAAGGAATTCAGAGACAAGAGATCCCCCGCGCTCTGCCTTTTTCCATCTGTGTCTCTTAATTTCGAGGAGGCTAATTTTCCTTTTAGTTTATCTGAATTCAACCGAGGATGAAGGCCCCTCTGCCCTAGCAATAAATTCCCTTCCTCACTGCTTATCTGGTCGGCTCCTTGCAAAAACTTGTGCCTTAGAAGTGCAGTCACGTTTGCTCTTTCTTTAGGTTCAATCCTTTTAAATTTTAGTTAATGAATTTGTGATAAAGTTTTCGAGAAATACTTGAAACAGAGGCTCAAAAAGTCTTTGCATTCAGCACTTAAACCCTCAGGTAAAGGTGGAGGGTCTTTTGATTTCCCGATTTGATACATAGTCATCAGCTATTCAAGACAGTTCGAATGTTGAGAAGAGGAAAACAAATACTTGGTTTGTTCCTGACCATGGCGGTTTGCCAGTAGCCATCTCGATGATTACGCAACCGATACTCCATATATCACTGTATCTCCCCAAGTTCTTCTGTAGAACTACTTCTGGCGCCATCCAATTCGCAGTGCCTTAATAACATCACCCAGAGTTTTAATTATCTCCACGCCACTAAATACCTTTCAGAGAATGCATCATCTCTCCTTCAAGAATAGTTTTAATCTTTTTCGCGCTGCCGAAATCAGCGAGTTTACAAACACCGTTATTGTCAACCAGTACATTTGCTCCTTTAATATCTAAGTATTATGCAATAGTTATCTTTGTTCTGGATTTGGTAAGCCTACCTCTATGAATGATGTTTCTGGCATGCAGGTACTCGAGTCCCTCCAAGATCTGCTTCGTGTAAAGTTTGATAATATTCTCTTTAAATGGCCCGTACTTCGCCACCAAACTTGCGATCGTTCCGCCTTTATAAATATATATTATATATACGGCAAATGACTGGTTCATTGCAAATACCTGATACGTACTCAAGAAAAATGCTGAGTGATTCCTTATTCCTCGCACTTCCTATGTACCGCACAATGTTCTTATGCCTGAACTCGCTTAACAGATCCAGCTCTATTTCCAACGCTTGTATTCTCTTTGAAACGCTGTTATGATATTATGGCTTAGAATCATTACGTCTTGGATGGTGTCTGAATTGAATCCTCCTAAATATACTTGCTTGACTGCCATCAACTCTCCCGTCTCACGGTTGAGTCCTAAGACGACTCTTCCAAAAGAGCCATGTCCAATCAATTCTGATTCTTTCCATCTAAAGCAAGCTTTAGGTTGCAGGTAGACAAGCAAATTACTTGATTTGCTTCTGAGGTGCTTTGGGTTCAAGAGTCGCTTCCTTTGAAAGTTTTTCCCATTCTTTATACTCAGGGTATTTTTGAGTTATTGCGATGATATCATCTTTGCTGAAGTATCCATCGCGGTTATCCAGGACGACGATCTCGTCTTCTGACTGAATAAATGATTATTTTTTGTAAAGATGAGATGAACTTACAATTCCTTCCTCTGTTCTGGTTTCAATGTCTTTGGGAACATCTCTTCCCTGTGCACAGGCTGCACAATTTCCCATTACTCTTTGTTAAATGAATGTTTGGAGCTATTCTTGAGGCCTTTATTAACAGGAAAAACGATTAGTCTATTAAAATAAATAAAATAAGCGTAAAATCATGAGATGATTCTGCAATTTTATAAACACATCCAACGAAAGAGATGAAAAGAGAGAGGTTTCACGAAATAAGTAAATTTTCGAGCAATATTCTAAATTGAGAAAAAAGTTTGAAGCAGCTCTTTTTTCACTTGATTTAAGATTTCTGTTTTTAGTAACACCGGAGTTGGCGCCTAAGGGGAAAAAACTCCCAAAAAGAAAAATTATCTTAATAATGCTGTGCGACAAAGTTAGAAAATGATCACCTGTGGCTCATCAATGATGAAGGGAAGTTCGTTTAGATAGGAGTGAGGCTCAATAATAATATTTAGAGGCTCTCAAATCTAATTTTGTAAAGTGGATACTCTCGAGCAATGATAAGCTGGAACTTAATGAAAACCTTCTACAATAACTTTTTCAAGTGAAGCCACGTTGAGGGGTTAAGAGGAGAATTGCGATTTAGTGAGAGTTGATGAATTTACTGTGAAAACTGGTTTTGAATGAGTCAGTTTCGAAGGGAGAAGGTAAATGTGGAAAGTGATTCGAAATTTTTGAACCAAATGAGGAATAATGCTTCTCATGTTCTTGTATTATGTATCGAATGCGGCAGTAAGAAAGTTTTTTCACATTAACACTTCGTGGAATTTTACAAAAGTCCCCTGGATAGCAAATAAAGACAAATTGAGATTCTGGTTGCAAAATAGTTATCCCATATAGTCTTTCTCCGTTTATATGCTCTATTCATGAAAACTTACATGATTTCGCCTGTGTTCCCATTTAAAATCAAGCGTTCTCTGAATCGTTTTGCTTGTTAGGAAAATCTATTACGCTTTTTATCTTGAACACTGAGAAGATTGGGGCAAAATTCGGTTTCTCGAGGCTCTACATTTCGATGTGCGACATCTGAATCCATACAATTTGAATCATGCCAGAGTAATTTTCGATTTTCCGTTGAATTAATCCGAGTTAAATGCAAAAAAATATACCATCTCATAGATAATGTTACTCTAGCATATAAAGATAAATTTTAGAATTTTTCTCCCATGACAAAAGCCAATTTTTCAAGCATGACCATATTTCATAATGATATTTTGGTTTATCGAATAGAAATCTTAGGTCTGTCCGTTTCGTTCTATAAATAACAAAAACAATAAATTACTGTTTTTTTCTGAGGCACCCAAAATAGCACAATAATTCGATCAGTTAACGCTCAGCCGCGTTTCATTCGAATCCAAGGTCACAGATGTGCCTATTCATATCGAAGTTATGCCTTAATTCTTCTCAAATTGTGCTCTAACTTTCATAACTCTATCTACCGTAACTGATAGGAATCTATTGTTATTATTCTCAGATTAGTCGGAGTACCTCCCATGAGATCTCTACTTAAGGCAAAAAATATTCGCACGAAAATGTTTGTGTTTCAACCACCAAAACAGGAGAGTTCAACAAATTTGAAAACAGCAAGAATCAATCAAAATTAACTTCAGTATGAATTTTCTAATGAGACTCTCGTTCATTTCTTCTCATCTTGCTTTTTTTTGAAGCGCGCAAAGGAATCAGAGAACTCTACTCTACTTTTCTGTATTTTGCTACCACATAAGAAGTTTCTCATGGGATCATAAAAGATTAATTAACAATGTCCTGACGACGGATAGGTAAGTAAATTTCGAACTATGTAAAATTACCGATAAAAAAGCCCGCACAGAGACAAACATCAAAGCATCATTAACCATATCTTTTCCAACTTTACTTAGCACTCTCTTACAGTATGAAAGTCAAGAATACTAGTAAGCTGCCCAAGAGGTAAACTAGGTGTAGGTTATTCCCACTGTTAGAAATTCGATCGAAAACTTTTCCTAAATACCCTCGCTCCCAATTTCCAGCCATAGTATCCAAGCAGAGCACCCAATAAGATTGATCATCCAGGACCAACCCTTGAAATATTCGGCCGTCTTCAAGTAACACGATCTCATTCCCGTTTGTCGCTCCTGAGCTGTCGTATAATTGCAGACTTTCCTGCGTATGTAGCGCGTAGCCATTCGAGCCTTCTCTACTGCGAATAATTGTGAAAAACCCATCAAAATAAGCACCTGCTGCAGTCAGGTTCGCATCATTGTATCCAGCTTCAAGAGTAAATGGAAGCAGCGCTGTTTCTTGACTCGTGGAGATGTGAATGCTAAATTTCTCAGTTGCTCCATTCGAAACCTGTTTCATCAAAATAGCGTAATGACTCTCAGACACAATAATTTTCACAGGGTAAAATTTGTAAGATCCAACATCATTCGCTATTACAACCTCAGTACTGACCACACTGGTGGAAGGGTTCACAGTCGCATAGACAACTCTTGCTTGTGTGTCCTCTCTCCATGCGCAAACCACGGTATCATTATGTAGGAGTTTAGCGCATACACTTTTAGAGATGCCAGAAGTGTCATCTGATTGAAGTGTTGGAGGGGTATGATATCTCTTCTGATTCGAATTTGTCACCGAAACCCCTTGCAAGTAGAGGTCGAGTGGTGGGTCCGTGTTGGCTAGAGTGTAGGTAACATAAAAGTAACCATCATAGTATGCCAGCTGAAGTACTTTGTATTCTATATCCGCTTGAGTGTTCGATGTTATTTTCGCCGCTTTGATCTCAGAGGGACTCTGGATGGTGCTAGGGAAGCTATAAACAACTATATTCGAGATGTTTGGACTGCTCGCATCAGGGGTTGTGCAAGCAATGCCGATGTAGTTGTTGAAAGTGTAAGTATACCATGGATTGCTGTTGCAGGTTATATTGACAGAAATAAATGTGTCGTTTTCCACAGCTTGGAGAGTTGTTGTGTTAATGAGTCTTCTTGTAGCTGTAAGCGTGTAGGGAGGCGCCTTGCAGCCTGTATTGAAAGCCCAGATAGCGATCAGGTCGGAGCTGTTATAACGACCAATTAGTGGAAAAGCGCAGGTGAAATTTTTGTCTGTGCATGCGTCGAAAACTTTAGTGGGACCTTTGAGAAAGGCATCGGTCTCAAATACGACTTCAGAGGAGACGATTGTTGTGAAAGAGATCAGAAATATCAAAAAAAGTGGTCGTTTGATCATCAATGAGAGTCTTAGGTAGTTGAAATTGATTTATTAGGCAACGAGTAGTGGGATGTGCTTAAATAACCGACTTCTTTCGACATTTCGCGAAGATGAAGTATTTTCGATAACAGCTACTTTTTATTTCCAAATTTGCTTCGAAAAGTGTTTAAATAAACGAATAACAAGCGAAATCAAATTAGAGTGGCTTTGAAAAATTTAATGCTTGTTTGTTATGAGTAGTGACTGGCTGAAAAAGCTCTTTGATTCGTATTGATGTTATAGTTTCGAAGATATTGATCCTTATATTTTCAACCGAAATGCATCATTCAATATTTTGCATGATTCAATCGGAGCTGGGAAATGAGCAGCCGTTTTGGATGTTCTTTTAGTAAGTTCTTTAACACCTTGTTGAATTCTATTTTCGATGCTGCTATAATCTAACTTCTCTAGACAATATCTCTCCAACTGCTTTCTTCAAACCTTAAAAAAACCTTGATATTGGTGGGGCTTTAATTTGCTGAGAAGTTTTTTTTTCTGCTGGTCTCCAATGTCTTTTTAATTAATTCCATAAATGATATTAATAAACATAGAAACGTCAGCTTAACGCCCTCTAATGAGTTTACAAATAACTTAGCTTGGTGGAGATAAAATTTCAGTTTACAATTTGAAGAGCTAATCATACGGTATAAAAAAGCTGTTAAGCGAGTTCATTCATCGTTGATTAAACGGTTTGTAAATATTAGCAAATTTGTTATTGTCGAAATAGTTGAAGCTTCAATCAAGACCTCAATGCCTTGATTACATAAATATCTGAAATAAATAGCCAATCTAAAATATTAGCAAATCTAATCCCAAAAAAAAAAAGTATTTCTTTTTCGTATTATTAAAGCAACTATTTGCAAAACAGGTCTTTTGGCCGGCTAGTCGCATCGCTTCTTGCAACTTTTACGCTTGCTAAGATGACCTCTTTCTCATTAAGCTGCAGAATAATCTCTATTAGAAACGTGATATCTCTTGCAAATTACCAAATTTCTGTATTTCAAATCCAATTGTCCAACACGCTTCACAAGCACCCCAAGCTCACTTTTAATTTTCTCTCTTTCTCTCTGTGAATTGAAAATTTGAATTTTTCCAAATTTATCGATAGTATTACAATATTCTTTGGGATCTCATGTTTCAACGAAGCAATTAGCTTAGTCAGCTCATTAATACTTTCTTTCTCCGTCTTGATCTTATCTATTGTTTCAGCATTCGCTCTGAGATTGACCTGAATATCGTTTTCAATCTAACAGAAATATTCAAGCTATCAAATTATTGAGGCATTATTATTACCTCTTGAATGGCGTCTTTTTCCATTGCTTTGAGATTGACAATCATATGGCGAGAACTTTGCAGTTTCTGCATGCAAAAATCCATCTGTCAGCCTTCGGCTCGTTTATAGATAATTTACCTCGGACTGCGCGCTGAGTTTAACAGAGTCATTATAATATCTTTCGTAGAACGAGCTCACGGACTTCTTTTTCACGTCAGCTGTTAATTGATTTTTCTTGATCTATAAATGAATGAAATTACACACATAAGATAAATAGCATATCATTCGTCCACCTTAAGCACATGCTCTCGTAGAACTTTTTTTTTTTGCAACTTGCCATTGAGTTCCTGGAAAAAATCCGGTGTTATCATTGCTCGAAGTAACAAGTTACATTTTTATACAGCACAAGCTCGCTTGCAGACTGTGCGAGTGAATTATCAGTTCTTCCCGGAGTGTCTGGATGGAAAAATCCGCCAGTAACTGAATTTGAGGTTGACAGCCTAGGCAAGCGACTCTCAGACTGAGTCATTGGTCTCGATGTCTAAAACCAATTGGTTATGGTTATTAAGGTGCTATCTTACCAAGGAAACGCTCTTATTTTTCGCTTGGGGCGTCAGCAAGAAGTTGTGTAGTGTCCCTCCATATTGGCTGCTAATGACGGTGATGGGTTAAAAGCTGCTGGAGAAAAGATAGTTACTATCTGAAAGGCTGTATCATCTTATCGATCTCGTTTTCGAGCAATGGACGAGATGTCTTTGGAGGGGTTCTGTTCTGGAGGCTGCTTCTTCCAGTTTTTGGGCGCTTGTCTGGAGTCTCGTGAGTTGACTCTTGTAGTTGCAGCCTTTGGTGCCTTTCAGAGATCCTCTTATTCATTAAATTTGGTAATAAAACTTATTTTGTTTGCGCACAAGATGATTATCAAATAACCCTGTAGTTTGTTCTGGGTATATTCAAATCGCGTCATGAATTTTTTTCTTTGGAATCAGCTTTGTTCGATAAGTAAGGGACCAAATAATGGCTTAACACAATAGAAATTATGAAAATAATGACTAATGGGAGTCTCTGTACTTACATAAATGAGGAATTTCGTTATATTCCGGGAAAGTAAATCATGTCGCGACAAGAATGGTTGAATACTAACACACTATAAGAAGTAATTCCGCAGAAGTTTTTGAAAAGACATATGCTCTCTCTCTTTGTTCCCTCTCCTGGGGCCAATGGTCATTCTATAGTCAAATGTCAGGTTATCTTTTTATTTCATTTATTTCCAACTTTGAATGTCTCAATGCTCTGCTGGAGGATATAGAATTAAATGATGACAGCGTGGATGCTAGCGCGACACAATCATCTGCTAAAGTAGACGAGTTCCATTGTAGATATCGATCTAATGCCATCCTTCCAAAAATTTGGAGCAGTTTCTTGCCTGACAAGAATAGAAAGGTCTAAAGCAGAAATCAGTAACTATGTCATTCTCGATTTGTCGGGTCGTGTCTAATCACAATGTAAGAAAATCTTAATTCTGGGAAAAGTTTGCAGCTGCTAAATACGAAATCTTTTTTGATTAAATTTGAAAAAAGCCTGCTTTATTCGATCAGGCTTTTTTTTGAGGTAATGTAAAAAGAGCTGAATTTTTCACTATGGACTCTACAACTGGGATTGAAATTTATTCCTTGCGGTTAGAATTGCTGGTGTTGTCATGAGATGAAAACCAAATTGATTGAGTATCATAACATGCTTAGCACATTAATCTACAATTACATCCTTAATCCATTTGTATTTAAATTGTATTGACCTAATCCTCAAAATATAAAGATAGAAAATGTAACGAACAAAGAAACAAGAGTAAATCGTTTCTAATGCGATATTCCCTTTGATCTCAGTTAATCACATTTCTTTTTCTATAAAAATATTTCAAAGCGAGGCACATAGCTTAGTTATGATAGTTATGACACTAACTCTAAATGCAGTGAAAATCCAAAACTTTCGATGTGAAATACTTTCAAATTTAAATAAAATCGAATCAAAGCACAGCGTTTAATTCTACCATTTCATTAACCAAACCACGAAAAATCCTCAGAGATCCAAATTTTTGTATATGAGAGAAAAACAAAGAGGACTGACTTATTCCCATAGCAAAGAATGCACAAAAGGCCAGAGCAATGGATTTAAAGAAAATGTTCGGATTTATTCTCAAAGCTTCGGTTCTTAAATAAATAAACGAATCAAGAATTTGATAAATCAAATAAATTAATTGCAATTCAATAGCCATCCAATACCTACCAATAACTCATTCCGAATTGAGATCTTGGAATATTATCTGGTTAGAATACGCAAACAGCTCTAAAGTCTTTTAAGAGTTTGAGACAACTCAGAAACTGCAATATTTATATTATTTTTCCATGGATTCGTGTCAAAGCAAAATCGCAGTTCCTTTCAAAACTACTCTTTCACCAATTACCTCTCTCAACGTCAGACCCGTTCAAATGACAGACCCAGTCTCGCCAGTGAATAAGTAGTTTTTAAGCCCCATGATTTCAACTTACTCGAACATTTTAGCACAATGGAAGCGACACAAAAGAAATGTTTTCCAGAAATAAATTTCGGTTCTCCACAAAGCCCGCTTAAGAAAGTAAGAAATATCAGTATTCGGGTTCTAAAACAGGTTTTGTAAAGAAAAAATTGGTCCTTGACCTTGATGGCACTTTGATCGCGACCTACGACACGAAACCTAACGTTTCTTGTTCAACGATCCACTTTACAGTTGAAGGAAAGACTTTCGCTTTGTTTGTTGCTGCTAGGGATGGGTTGATTGATTTTCTTAGCACACTGAGCGAATTTTATGAAATTCAGCTTTATACAGCAGGATATAAGGAAGTAAATGAATTTGAGTGAAAACCAGTTGATTCTAATGAATTTATTAGTTTGCTGAGGCTGTGACAAGAGAATTCGATTTAGATTTTTATATTTCGAAGATTTTTCATCGGCAACACTGCGTTCAGAACAAATCGGGCATGTTCATCAAAAATCTGTCTCTTATCGGCGCAGACCTTGATAGTTCAATACTGATTGATGTAAGAGCTTTTCTCTATAACTACGACTATAATATACTGTTGATTAGAATTCAAATTGCCATAGCGAGCTTCAGCCATTCAATACACTAGTGATTTCAACTTTCAATCCAGAGGAAGCTGATGCGACCCTCTTCGAATTGATCCCTTTCCTTGAGTGGGTTTCTAAAAAAGGCGACCTCAGACCAATACACAACCATTACGAAGAATACTTTGGAGAAGAAACCAACCGAAATCGCTGTGCAGAGCTTGATGAAATTTGCTATAATATGATAACGGATCCTCCAAAGACCAAAGTCGTAACGGCCAAGCTGGAGGAGCACGACCTGGAAGACGATGGTGGAAGGACACTTGCAACTCTTGCTACTCTTCCGACGAAAAAGACGCCTACAACTATCAATGATTTTGTAAAAAGACAACAGACTATAGACGAAGGGAAGATAGCCGGGTTTTCGCCAGAGGTCAGGAAAAAGATTGCAGAATTCAATAGAACTCACGTTTTCTAAATCATTGGACATTCTTTGGTTAAATTAAACTGCGGATGAGAGAAAAATGGTTTTCTTCATGGTTAATCATCGATTTCGATGAGTGTAGAGAAATTCTGTGGCTCTTTTATAGATGTATATAATTAGCTATAGCAAATATCAACGACTTTGGTTAAATACTCTGATTTATTTATTATTTGAATATTGCGAGGAAATACTGTAAAACTTCAAACGCGCAATATTTGTCTTTTAGAAGCGCAAAATCAATGTTTGGCCTCGAGTTATTTGACATGAGAATTCTCACAATGCTTTATGGTGAGATTTTTTCAGTGTAGAAGTTGATTGCGTGTTTAGAATAGAGAAACAAGAAAAGTACAGCAACGGAATTGCGTTAACGAGTTGGAATTCTCGAAGGATTCGCCCAGTTTTTGAAAAAAGATCGCACGTAACTCAATGATGCGTAATAGATTCTTCAAGGAGCAAAATGAGATTCATCATTGCCAAAAATAACGAGCAAAGGCAAATAAACGCGACTAAAATTCTTCAAAATCATATTGATGAATTGCGAGTCAGTAGCGTAGGTTGGATATGACACTTTCAAATATGTCTTGAGAGACCGCGATTTCCTAAGGACTTACCGCAATACAGGGGTCTGTTACCATCAAATAATTCAAAAGTAGACCTTAACATTGATACAAGAGTCATTTCTTGCATCAGCTGAGTCCCATCTTTCAACTTAAATTCTATATCAGATGTATCAGATGCAATAGGAACAAAATTTTTATGCCTTTAATTAATTTTTTTATGTGTTCTTTAATTAAATCTGAAGTATCAGAGTCTCTAATTCAATTTGCCTTTCTTGGATGGAAAAATCTTTCTTAAATTTTACCAGAGGGCAGTCTTCGAGTATTTTAAATCAATATGTTCTTTATCCACAGGAAAGCCCAGCAAAGTCTTTTTTATCAAATCCTTTTCGAGAACAAAGTGGGTAAGAACGAATGCGCACTTTTGCAGGACTTGCTAGGTGATTAATTTTACCGTCCGCTATCATGGAACTTGTTAAAATTCAATGATCTCAGAGGCACAAATGTTTCAACATGATTTATTGAATTGCTGGTGCGATTAGATGTCAAGAGCGCTAAGAAAGGGTTGATCTCTTGATTACCCGAGGGATTCGCTTTTAGAAAAAACGACTCAAGAAATTAAATAAAGTTTTAAAATAAATTCAGGTTGTGAACCGAGTTCTTGAGGATCACTAACCATAGAATTATTATGAAATATTTATTTACTCTGAAAGGTGTCTGAGAAATTACAAAAATTAAAATAATTGCATGGACTCAAACCGATCTAAAGTGACGCTCTCCAAAGCCGAACTTCAAAAAGACAACTCATTGGGGGTTAAAAACAATCAAAGGATAGTCGATCCTCTTTCGCCTGTCAACCGGTAACTTCCATATTTGATTATTTGACTAAATTTGACCCCTAGTACATTGGAAACCACCCTACAGAAGGTTTTCCCAGAAATCAAACTCCACGCTCCGAACCAAGGCTCTCCCAAGAAAGTAAAAATTATTAGTATATAAGTTCTAAATGGAGTCTCATTCAGAAAAAATTGCTCCTTGACCTTGATGGTACTTTGATCGCAACATACGACACAAAGCCAGATCTACCCTGCTCAACAATCCAAATGGCAGTGGGAGGAAGGACTTTCACTTTCTTTGTGACTGTTAGAAGCGGGCTTGACAATTTTGTCAGCACGCTTAGCGAATATTATGAAATTCAGCTCTACACAGCAGGATACAGAGAGGTGCTTAGTCCTTATAAAAATATTCTTAGTTAATGACTTTCATAGTTTGCTGAAGCAGTAACAAGAGAGTTCGATTTAGATTTTTATATCTCGAAGATTTTTCATCGAGAGCACTGCGTCCAAAGCGCCTCAGGCAAGTACATCAAGGATTTGTCTCTCATAGGCGCTGATGCCGACAGTACCATATTAATCGACGTAATAATGACACACTAATGAATTACAATAAATGTTACTCTTAGGATGCTGATTTCCATAGAGAGCTACAGCCTCAAAACACGTTGATAATAAGAACCTTTACCTCAGACGAAAAAGATGAAACTCTTTCTGAGCTGATCCCTTTTCTAACATGGGTATCAAAGAAAACGGATGTAAGGCCAATTCAGAGTTATTATGAAGATTACTTTGCAGAAGGGCCCTATTTCAATCGTTTTGCTGAGGTTTTTGGGGCTAGTGATGAGAAATTAAAGTCCCAGAGCAAAGTTCCGACCGTGTGCTTAGATGAATTGGATTTGGAAGATGATGTTGACAAATGGATTGCCAGAAGAAAAACAACTTCAAGCGTTCGCAATTTTGTAACAAGCCAAACGACTGCCAGAGCATCAAATGTGCAAAGGCCCGGATTTTCGCCAGAAGTTAGGAAAAAAATCGATGAGTTTAATAAAAGTATTTTCTAAAAAACAAGTGTGTTCCGCTTTTATTAATAATGAAGGAACACGTTTGTCAGACGAAGAAGTTTTGAATTAATTTATAAACAGAGTTGACGTGAAAATGGTTAAAATATATATATATGAATTCTTTCGGGTGATTTATCTCTATAGAACACATGAAATCTAACTTGCTCATAATAATATTTGAAATTTTTCTCACAAAAAATCCGAGTTCTTCTTTTAAGTTGGAGCCAACACAACAGCTGGTGTTATATGCTGGAAGTTAGAATTCTGACATGCTTCCTCAATAAATGCGAATCCTTTGCTGTATCGTCTCACTACAGGCGTTTTCATTCAGCGAAAAAACGATCCCACACTGGAGAAACTTCTTCTCTTGTTGCTCCAAAAGGTATGAGCTTGTTCTGTAGTGATGATGATATAAAAACGTTTTGTATCGATCGATTCAGTGATAGTTTTCTTGAAGATTGAGGCTATGCTACTCTAATGCTTGAATCCCCCAGAGGGATATCTGATTCCGTTAGCTAATCGCTTTATCTAAAAAACGCTCAAATCTGTCCTTCTCTATCATAGTAATTTTGATTCATTTTGGGATTTTACGGTCGCTTGAGAGCGTTATTGAACCAATATCACAGAATCTACTTGCCTGCAAGAGCGGTGTTTTTTTAGTTCTCACATTTTTTGAAGAAGTCAGAAAACTTAAGCAATTAAGAAAACCAAACACTAAAGTTCAGTGATGTTTGATTACCGATAAAAGTATCAAACGTACAGTAGTTGGAAATGATTGAAAAGAAAGCTACCCCCAATCATAAAAGCGGGTAGAATTTTTCTGTATTATTTTTCTGGAATCAGTCATCGATGCGGTCCTTAGGATAAACAATAATTATCGTTCCTAAGCAGAGGAAGAGTTTTTTCCTTGATTTATTCTTACTTTTTTCATAGATTAATTAATAGAAGTATAGGTATTTCCAATTCGTAAAAAGAGTACTCAGAAAAAGCTTCTCTTTTGGAAACTACCAAAAGCCAATGCCAAATAAACTAAGAGACTCCTTTCAGTAGTAGATGAAATTAAGATGCCATGTCTCATAAGAAAAAAAAAATTGCTGCAGTTATAATAATCGATGAGACATTATGAGAGAGAAAGAGGGAAAAAAATATTTGAAAAGTGAAACGATTAATAGAGAGAAGCCATTATCAGCCACAATGAGCTGCTGGACTGAGCATATCGCAACCGATAAGAACCTCTGAAAACTCCCAATGTCCAGACAACTCTCAAAACCCATCTACACTTTGTGTGCCATAACTAACTGAGTTATTGCTCTCGAAAACTGCTAGCGGTTAGGCTTAGCTTCCAAAACATTTCCACGACTCCTATTTCATTTCTTCTCCAATGAAAATGATTGATTTTCTCAGAAGTGCAGAACGAACCATTTAGTCACTCGGAGACACAAACACCGTCATTTTTTGCAGCCTTTGAGGGATAACTCCTTGAAACAAACCCGATATCGCATACAATACTCAGATCATTCTATCCCTTAACAAAGGGGACAAGCGTTCAAAGTAAAGGAGGTCTTCGATTCCACTTATTAGTTAATTGTAATCGGCAATCAAATTTTCTCCCTTTTATCAACTTTGAACACTTTTCCTGTATACCAACCACTTCGGCTCGCTCACTGAATTTCCTAACGGAAAATTTCTTATATTCCATATTTCGCTTGCCACCTTCTGCCATTTACTTTTTTAGGGATCCTTTCTCACTAAATTACCCTCTTTGAAGGTGTATCTATTCTATTTAACCAAAGTATCTTTACCTACCATAGAGTCATAGGCATAATGTGAAGTAGAAAAATTCAATAACTCGATTCGGAATCAATTAAAGCAATTAAAACTTAAATTCTTCCCATCCAAACCTAACAAAAAACAGAATTTGCCAAAGCGTAGTATTAAGAAATAGAGGAAACGACTCGCTCACCTCGGATGTAAAAAATCCAAGGCGAGGCATCTTTTCTTTCGATTGCCACAGTTAAACCCGGCGAAACAACCATAACACAAAATAGCTTTTTAAGATTACATTCATTAGTCACTGATTTCTTTCACACCTTAGAGCCATCTACATTGAACCTCTATCCATAGACTTCATATGAGTTTCACAGAGTTTCTACCTAAACTTTGAAGTTTGTTGTGAACCCGGCATCTCGCCTGATTTGTTCATATATTGGATGCTCTGAGGGTTGTTGCTGACGCATTATTCATTATTATTAGGATCAAAGACTTCTACCCTTCGAAAAGATCAAAGAAAAAATTCTTTTGCTCGGGCTTTCCTTTGGGTAGGGGGCCGGGGAAAGATTTAACGATTCTATTTATTTATGAAAGATATAACCAACGATAATCCAAGCACGCCCAAAGTTTTTAATTCTGGAAGTAATTATGTTGTTCCTAATTTTCTGCACCTCCTATTTATAAATGAGACGTTAAAATTAGGTCTGATATGAGAAATCGAGAGAAACATTAGCGAGCGAACCCTCTCTCTCCATGATCTGAGCTCATCGTCGTATTACCAAATCAATTCGACAGTCTAATGTATCTAATCTGCTTCCCTTTTCCCCTCTATCTAAAGCTAAAAACTTATAATTATTTCATCCTGCACCTAAAGGAATCCAAAATTCAGTTAACCATAGGAGGGGGTTCCTCTAATCCAGAGGTATCCCATAACAAAATTTGGATGTGTAAATATTTTTGGCAGTTACAACAAAATATACGTTTGTGTGCCTATTGGCTAGAGCTAACGAAAATTTGAAATTGATCGAGAAGGGAATAGAATTAATTGAGAATCGTGGTTTGGAATCATTAATAATGAGCTATTTACAGCGTTCCATTCTAAATTGTTTTTATAAAAGAAATAAGGTTTAGATTTCTTTCGAACGGCTAAAATAAAGTCAAGCATTTTCAAAACTTTTAATTGATTTTGTTTAAAAGTTATGAGTCTCATTCGATGACAAATTAAGCATTTTTTATCGAACTACGAGTATTCTGATTCGGAATTTATTATTAGCTCGTACTTCAATGATCTCACGGGTTCTTAAAAGTGGCACGAAAGTGCCAAGCAATGATACATCGATGCAATCGAACTCAAGCTCCCGAGTCAGCTCGAAGTCCGAGAAAACCACACCATGGGACACTCCTGCCCTGAAAAAAACCGTTAAGCCAGACGTAATTTGCGATATTTCTGAATGATGATAAAAATCCCACCTCACAATAGAAAAAAGTCCTCGTACTCGACCTGGATGAGACACTTGTCTACTGCAGAAGTGAAAAATTGGAAAAAGGAATGATAAGGATAACCGTAATTCAATTTATTCAGCACTCGGCCTAACGTCCTTTCATTGCGGTTTAGATGCAATCCCAAGATCTCAAATCCTATCTGAACGTGTGTTTGCGACCTGGACTCAAAGAATTCCTTGAGCAAATGCAGCAGTATTACATTTTATACATTTTTACGACCGGCACGAAAGATGTAACTCTCATTCTTCATAAACATATGAACTCACTTCAAACTACTAGTATGTGGAAAAATTGGTAGCAGAGATCGGGATAAAGAAGTATTTTAAAAGAATTCTCCATCGAGATGCTTGCACGCCGCTTGAGAACAAGAAAGTTACCAAGGAAATATTGAAATTAGACATACCAGAAAAGGACATCTTGCTTATTGACGTATATCCCTCAGCTTGAGTTCGATGCTGATTTGATTGATTTTAGGATTCTCTGAGCCATTTCGAGAGGAATAAACACAATTTTTTACACATGAAAGCCTTCGTGGGAGACCCCCAAGACCAAGAGCTGTTCAAAATCATTCCGTTTTTAATACAATTATCGAAAGAAGAGGACGTGAGGGTCGTATCAGCAAAGTACAAAGCGTTTCTGGAAGAAGAAGCAGGAAAAAAGCAAAAAGCTAAGAAAGACACAACAGTTTCCTTTGATTCCTCCAAAGGGAACCTGAGGGCTGAAGAGTCCACTGACATCATGGATGAGTTTGAGAACTTTGAAGACGCAGTTAACGAAAATTCAGTGATACAGGACACATTGAGAGACACCAGCGAAAATTCTTCCATTTTCAGCATTATGAAGACCCCGCTTGGGTTCACCAAAAGGGGTATGCCGGTGAATAAGAGCAGAATTGAGGAAGGCAGTACGATCAGCAATTCCTCCTTTTTCCAGTCTCGCAGTGGAGATAGCTCAGGACTCCAGCAGTCTCAAATTAATGACAGCAAGGTAGATACCTCAATTCTGAGGGCGCTCAAGAAAGATGAATCGATGCTAGCAGCTGATAAATCAATCATAAAACGAACTTAAAAGCTGCCACTGCGCTTCCGAGTTCAATTCTAATCCATCCCAAAATACTCATCCGTTGATTTTTCAGGGTGAAAATTAGTTTATCAATACAACTGTACAAATGTGCTGAATGGTCGCTGTCCGTAATTTCAAAATGTGGAATCTAGCTCGCAAAAATTTCTCAAGAGTTTTTCCTCGTTTTATAAATGGAGTCAAGCAGAAGCGGTTAGAAAGAGCAAGAAGAGGAGGAGAATACAGGGTTTTCAATGAGAGGTGAAGGCGATTGGGTACTTTTTGCACATGAATTTCGGGTTCTATTTCAGATAGAACTGAAGGTTCATGCAAGTAGTATAGATTTTTCAACGGGTAGAAAATGTTTGTCATAAAAATATACCGGTTTATAAAGTTTCGTGGTAATTTGCTAGAATTTTTTTAGTCAGGACGAATTAGATTTGCCTGGCGAATTAAAGTTAAGTGCTTTAGATTTGTGCTTAAATGTGGACATTTTGAATTGGATATATGTAATTTATCGATTACGATTATCCCTTCAATACATAAATGTTCTTGTTTCAAATTTCCAATGGAAAGATTTTATCAATTCTGATTTTGTAGTGAATGCTAATTAATTGAGAAAGGAAAAATTATTCTGAAAACACACTTAAGAGGAATATCTTGAACCAAGGTTATTATCAGAGGATATTATTAGAGGATGAACTGAAAAAAGCTAAGAGTTACGACCAAATTTAAAGGAGGTTGTGTCCTGTTTAGATCTCTATTCATTTACTCACCAATAAATCATAGTTTTGCTATTTCTATATATTTTTTCCCCAGGTTTTGCTTGGAAACAAATTCGGTTCTTTGTTGCTTGTTTTGAGAGCGAGGTCATAAAGAATCTGTCTTTGTGAAAGAATCAGGAAAGTGATTACCTTAAGAGTCACTAATCAGTTTACGATTTTTATGAGGACCAAATCGGCTCAAGGAGGGGGTTGTGAGATTCAATAATGCTTGATCACGTAAATGATGAAAAACTGTAGACTTAAAAAATGTAAAATTCCATTCGAATTGGTAATTGCTCCATTTCGTGTATTATTGATTGCTTATTTTGAAATCTCTGAGCCGTGCTTGTGTTAACTCAGTGAAATCGAGCAAAACTAGAGTAAATACATCAATAATAGAGATTCTGATACTTTCAAGAGTGCAGAATTAATGGAAAATTTGATGGCAAATTGCCTATAGATTGTACAAACTTATCATGATAAAAACACAGAAGTTAAGAATGCAAAGACTGACTATGAGCATAAATTTTGGATCTCAATCAACAGATAAAACTGGTGTGTGTACAGGCGTTTGCTTCAATATATTCTTTTCAGGATAGGAACGATGTTGAATGTCTAGCAACAACACAAAACGTGTAAAATTCTGAGAAGCAATTGGAATATTCGATCAAAAACTCTGAAGAAACCAGCTAAAGAAAGTCGTAGACATTTTTTGACCAATCCTCTACAAGTAACTAGCTACTCCCTCACTATTGCAGGTATTTTAAATTATTTTTAATATTTAGAAATAATCTCCAAGAAGCAAGAGTTTAATGGAGTTACAAAGTGTTAATAATGCAATCAAGAGAGAGAGAAATTTGATAGTTTTGTTTTAATTTCTGTAGCACAACGGACACGGTTATTGCCATAAATTATTTTCCATTCTGTTAACTATGATTCAATTATCGACATCAAATGACTTAAGATGATTGAAAATTACTTTGATAAATTAGTCGTCTTCAACGAAGCCTTGCAAATATGACAGACTTTCACAAAATTACTCTAATGTGCCTCAACCACATCATACGCTACTACACTATTAAATTAAAGAATAGTCGTTTGAAAGTCATGCAGAATTTTCTTTTTTGGATGTCCAGTTAGACCAGTTGAGTTCAAAATATTTCACACAAAGTTCTCTGTGTTATTCAAGATTTCTTTCTGTGCTTATCTTAGCGGTGATTATCAACGGAAATCAAGATCGTCTAACTAGGCCTAGCAATGTGGAACTTGACAAATTTCGATATTTTCGGATGATATGATAAGAGTCGTTCTTTTATCGAAAGTCAAATGTTAATCTCGCGTTTATTAGTACTTTTTTCCCTGATAAGACCTTCAGAATAAAATTGATTCAGGCGACTGATGTCAAAAAAAGCTGATTCTTCAGGAATTCGTGAGGGTCGTTCCCAAACGGGAATCTTCTCACCTGGTTTGCTGTTTAAACCAACCACAGTTAAGAAATCAAATAGCCCTCCTCATCGTGGAGGCGACCTTTACGCTTCTACAAGTCAAATTCATTTGAAATTCCTTCTGATCTTCATTTTCCTTTAGTTGTCACCAGGACTACCGATGAGGAAGCAGCAGATCCCTGGTTCAACCCAAACAGTACAGTGATTTTCATTTTCGTTCTCTTAAAACACCTTCAGATCCCCGCGCGAATTATCTTAATCAATCCACCATCGATTTTCCACTACGAAGAACGAGTGGAGACTTTTCTCCTGCGTCTCCAAGAAGTCAATTGTCTCAGAAAACGAAATACTTATGTAACTTTTTGGAGTAGATGAAGAATCAGGGCGCGCAGTACGATTCCTATCTCAAGAAAACTGGCATAATGATTTCATGTGCTACAATTGCAAGAGACCATTCAATAAATTGAAAGGACTGATGAGACACCATTGGTAATTGCTGATTTTCAACCAATGCATGATCCATTTATTTCATCGTAGTCGTATTTGTGCCAAATCAGTCTGCGGCGAGTGCTCCAGCATGAAGATTAAAGAGCAGAGAGCTTGTGATATGTGTTATGTAAAGTCAGTTGACACTGAGGTAAAAGGCCTTTCAAGCAACAATTTTCAAAGTTTTTAGGGTGCAAGACGAAGAGAGAATTTTATGGCGAATGTAGATGAGGTTATGAGGACGAAGCATTGTGAAGTCGTGGATCTTGAGTCAGCAGTTATAGAGAAGGACAATGAGATTCTCAAATTCAATCATGATGTGAATTTATTGTTGGAAAGTGCGAGGGGTCTCATTTTCTGATTTTTAGAGTAAGACGCAGCTGGATGCGTTGATGCATGAATTGGAGTTATATGATGCGGATTTGAAAAAGCATCAGGCCTTGCTTCAGAAGAAATTGGAATCTCAAAACAATTTGAAAGGGATTTTGAAAGGAAGCAAAGAGTTGCTGAGAGATAGACAGAAAGAATTCGCGACACTCTCAGAGAAAAACAAAAAACGGTATCGTTGTTTCGAGGCAAAGAGCGGTGACTAAGCTAAATTGTATGTTCAATAGAGCGGCGCTTATTGCATCTCAGGAGGCGACTTATGCTGAGAAACTCGAAGAGCTCAAACTTGTAAGTGGATTGAAAAATCGATTAGAGGACAGGTTAAATGTAATTTGCTCTGTTGAGGCTAAGGGTTGAATATTTTCTATTATTT
>ENA-UOTZ01001110-UOTZ01001110.1-compost-metagenome-genome-assembly--contig:-NODE-1110-length-20045-cov-23.784205_pt1 | contig 20045 bp, 16 predicted proteins | sample MGYA00238144_ERZ746983 | MGnify/ENA primary metagenome ERZ746983 (study PRJEB28759, sample SAMN06268863) | compost metagenome | isolation source: single cell | place: USA: California, Emeryville, Joint... | reverse complement strand
AATCAAGCCGGTCATGGGACCAGCCTCAAAAACTAAGTTTTTCTCAGGCCATAGGAAAAATAGTTTGTTTGGATGAGACATGTAGAAAAAACTGCTTGTGGAATGAATACTACCTTTATTGATGGAAAATCATACAGATTCTGAATAAAACAATTTAATTAACTCTCGTTGAGAGAGAAGGAAAAGATATCTAAATACACTGCCGATAATGAAGGCGATTTCATACAATAGAAGAAGAATTGAGCGCTTTCTCAGAAGGTTTCGCCTCAGCGGCAACAAAACTCACAGCTCGTGATTTCTTCGACAGCAATTCCTTTAACTCTTTGTATATTTTCTGCTTGACAAAAAGTACACCAAGCAATTGCATCGGCGAGAACTCCCTAATCAATTCTGGCGTAAGTTGAGGAATGAGGCTCTCCAGCCTCTCTTCATTATTATTCCTCGCTCTCTTCTCCATCTTTTTGAACGCGTTCATCACCATGTCCCTCGCTTCGGATCTACTTTCCCTTGCATACCTCCGTTTACTAGTTGAGTTTCTAAAAAAATTCTCCATGGTAAGCTTCGAAGGCCCAAACTCCGAAAACGACTTCTTATTCATTTCATTCATGAGGGCTAGTAGCAGTGACCCTTGCATGCCGCTGTTCACTGAAATCGCCTGGGTTTTTTGCAGGTATTTTTCGGCTACTGAGAAACACTCAGCGTATAAACTGCTTAACTCGATAAACTCAGAGCACTGAGCAGAAAATTTCATTCTTGCCTTTTGGTTTTCTGATTTGAGTTCCTTTAATTCTCTTCTCAAACTGACGCTTTCATCAATAAAACGCGAGCTGTAATTTGGCGAGGTTATATAAGGATAATTATCTGTCAGCAGCTTGAGAGTCGAATCGTGTCCAGCCGATGTCGCTTCAGTTAGCAAATCTCTTGTTTTTTGCTCAGTCGAGATCTCTAGCGACTTTAACCGAGCCTTTTTGGCCTGATTTACCGCAAATATTGGACTATGAACTGACATCCTTTTAGGAAGGCTGGGAGCGCGAGGCTTTGAGTGTATATTAGGACGATTTTGAGCTTTTTTCGCTTCAATAGTAGCCCTTAATCGAAAGATTTGCGCGCTGAGAACTAAATTGTCATGGCTTTTCGCATGAAATTCCTTTCTAAGCCGTGCACAAGCGTGCTGGTTGTTTTTTATTCGGAGTCTGTTATATTCAATGTCACGTTGGAAATTCTGCTGGTAAGAATCAAGTTGTTCATGAAATGATTTAAAAAAATCGCTTTCACGTTGGATGTGAACCAATTGTGGGCTGTTTTCAAGATGTTCGCGGAGTTTGTTGAAGCGAATCTGTGCTAATTCAAGCTCTCTCTTGAGCTGTTTAATCGTTTCGAGGATTCGTAAATTGCGATACTTGATTTGTCCTTGGTTACGAAACAAGACTTTATCGACTCTGCTATCGATGTTATCAACAACCTCTAAAATGGACTTTTGCTGCTGTAAACTCGGTTCCAGTTCGCGTTTTGTGGGAGAAAACCTGATAAATCCTGTTTTTTGCTGACGGAGGTAACGATGTTTGTGGTGATTGCGCTTTGGAGAGGTTAACAAGAGGGGTGTGGATATTGATTTTGACAATTGAGAGTTGGAAGGAGAGATAATGTGGTGGCTTGTGGAGGGCGATTCTATCATCTGAGACGAGAAATTTTATTGAAACTGGTGTCAAAATTTAATCAGATAAACTATTTTATTGCTAATACTTTAGCGGTAAATACATTTTATTATTTCATGCTTGTGTAACAGTTAACAAGGAGTTGAATATCTGCCCTTTTTGCGTTGCCTTTGAGATACGTGAAGCGAAACATATCATTGTGTATCGCTATTTCAAGCAATTCAGATCGACTTTGAGCCCGCTGAACCTTAGCAATAATGCTTTTAGGTAAGTCTGGATATTCAACGCATGTTGAGAAATATATAATTGCATTACTTTTGCTTGTCTCTCTGGGAATAAGGGGTTTTGTATAAGCTTAAGCCTTGAAAGTACAATGGCAGGGAGCATTGAACCATACAAATTTTCATTCCATTCAATCAAAGAAGAATATAGAAAAAGTCCTCTATCATCTATAGCCATTATATTTTCTTTAATTTCCTTAGGAACTAAAAGAGCAGGGCTCTTTTGCTGAAGAAAAAGATTATTAATTCCAGCTGCCTATAAGTTTCTTAATTATTTATCTTACAGCCAACTCACTGATAAAATTTGAACTTAAATATTCTTTGTAAAACTGCCAGCAACTCCACTTCTAAAAACAAAAAAATGAGTAACAGAATGGGCGCACGCTACATCCTAAAGGATGCCTATCAAAAACAAGAGATGGAACTGTAAACAACTTCACGGCATGTCATCCCTAACCCGCCGGTTTAGTAAATACCAAAGGCACTTAAAGAGACTGGAGAACATTAAAAACGCTGACATCCGCAAAAGTGTTGATAAAATCGATCAGGAAATGGAGCGTCGCCGAGAGCTTAAATTACAATCCCTGCGCTTCCAAAGCAATGGTGACTCGTCTTACCCTCTCTCGCATGAAAAACTCATTTTTTAACCCATATTAGAGAGATTGAATGAAATCGATAGAGAAAACCAATTCTTACTTGAGCGGCTTGTGCATATTTCAAAAACTCCAAACGTATTATTCCCAACTCCTATCTTCATTCAAATTCCAACTAGCGAGCGCTTGTTCCCTCGAAATCAGAGGTCAAGCTTGGGAAAGTGCTTCATTTAACATTTCGTAAGAAGCAGCAAGAGAAAATCGCGAATGAGAACGCAGCATTGGCGCAGAGGCTAATGGCTCAGTATATTCGTGCGAGTTTTTGGTTATTTTATTGGAAACTAGACGACCTTTATTTGAGAAGAAAAAGCTGGAAGAGGAATATAAAAAGCATACCGAGCTAATGAAGCACATGCAGCGCATGGAAGCCTCTCCTCGAGGGTCTCGAAAGCTGCCTCCTCTAGACGAAAAGAAATCTAATGTAATTTGGTTTCGACCTTTTTCGACTAATAATTTTTATGGCTAGTTCAACACAAGCTTTGAGCATAACACATCGCATGCGAATAAGAAGAATATAAGCATCGGTAACTTGATTGCCATAGTGAATTTATCGATATCGTTATGAATTTAGACCACGGCTCGCCCCAAGGACAGACGAATGAGAAACGACAAATTCGAGTCCAGATTAAAAGAAATGCCTCCAATGCTGAACTCTCTGCGATTCTACCGGGACCAAAGAGGTCCAGCAGCACCAAGAACCTTCAGGCGAACACTTCCTTGAACAGAAGCTTGGTTACTAAGAGCAATGACATTAAAAGGATTCCAAAACCTGATTTGAAAAGACCTGAACAACGGGCGCCAATTGAATTGAAGAAGAATGAAGAAAAGCAGGCTGACCAGAAGCAAGTGGAGTCTAAGGCCAAAGAGCCTGAAAAAATGAAAGAGAGTGAAAAAGAAACGAAATATCCAGAGAAAATTGAAGAAGTTAAGTCAGATGAGCAGATTGAAGAGACAATTGAGGAGAAAGAGAATAAAGAATCAAAACCTCACTCAAATGAAAAGGAAAATCAAGAAGAAGTTGAAGGGAAAGCCCAAGAGAAAGTTGAGGAAAAGGTAGAGGAGAAGCTTCCTGAAAAGAACAACCAGGACGAGCAAGAGAGTCCCGTTGAAAAGAAAGATGATCAGAAACAAGAAGGTGGTATTGCGGAAGAGATAGTCGATGAAACTGCTCAATAATAACTAAAAAGAATGCCAGCAAAAATGAAATTGTATTTCATTTTTCGCATGGAAGTCGCTGCTTATTTACTAAAGTCTTAGTAATGTAGCTTAAGTTTATATTTTTTCATTATGAGCAATGTTCCGTTGATGTTTCTTCTCGTTCAGTATATAGATTTTGATCATGAATTATGAAATTGAAGCCATTTGATAATATTTGATAATGAGTAAATCTAAAATAAAAAAAAAATACAATAACTTGAGTTAGCATCGAAAAAAACTGATTAATGATAGAAAGGAGTACCAAATTTGTTCCTCGAGTACCCAGGATTCGTTTCCCTTGAGTGATAATGACTAAAGATAAAGTCCACTTTCCCAGCGCCCTTGTACTTCTTGAAATGCGGATCTTTGTCCTTCAGTAAATTCAGGTCTCTCAGCTTAACCAACGATTCCATCAATACTGGATTTCCCGCGATATCCTGCTCGTTTCTAACCAAATCCTCGATCACTTTGCTCTTGATCGAGCTCTTCGGCACCGATTGGGTCCTCGGGTCGAAATATAACGTCTCTCGGAGGGATGTCGAGCTTGAATGTCTACTCAGGTGAGATCTTTTTGACGCACTTGATCGTAAGCTTTTTCTTTGGCTAGTCTGAGATATTGAATCTCTGTAGACTTGAGACGACGTCTGTGGCCGCAATTGCTGACTCTGATAAAGCGTGCTATCGGGGATAGACCGCTGGCCATACGATCCCGAGTTCTTCAGGATCGATTGAGGACTCTTTAAGATGGATTGTGGGACGGGCTCATTGCCTTTGTCTAGAATTTCGAGACCATTTCTATTGTTTTGTTGAGCAGAGAGCTCCGCGGCGTTTGATCGAGCTTCCTCGAGCTCTTTTCGTAGTTTGCTCTTGGCTTTGGAGTCAGGTTGAGTTCCATCTCCTGAGCTCTGTGTTTGGTCTTTAGGCGATGTGTAGCTTTTCAAGAGATCAAGGAGGTAGTTCTTCTCCTTAGGGAGGTAAATGCAAAATCTCCCGTTTGTGTCGTAGGGTTTGTCCTGAAACTCCATGCTATCGAGAGGACTGACGGGTTTCTTGGTGATGATCATGGTTGACAGAAAATTCGGAATTCTCTGAATTGTGAAATAATTTGAGAATAAAATCGATCCACAGGGTTAAATATTCGCAACAGCTAGTATTCTCATTCTTTTGCGAATTTTTAAATTAGGAAGATAACAAAAGAATATGAGCTGGTCTCGAGTGGAAATCGGTGTGAGCGCTTGATGATGGTTTCATCCATGGCGAGGAGGATTGTTGGGGTTTTCTCTTGATAATAGCTGAGAATGAGGGTTACTGGTTTTCCAGAAGGTCGAAAAAGTTTGTGAGCCAGAACAAATGAGAATTTAATTTTTCTAATTCAAGAATCAATTAAAAGTTCTGAAACGGGCAGAGCAGTAACAGAGTCTGGCGACTTAAGTTCTGAAAACCTCAATAAGACTCCCTAAGGCTCTCAGTCGCCAATGCAGCGTATTGCCACTATGTGCTTGCTGATAAGTGCATCAATTAAGCAGAAAACGTGAGGAAGACACAAATAAATAGAAATGAAATGAGAACACACCCTTTCTCTGGAAGATTTTTAGGAGAACTCATGAGAGGAGCTTCATAATAGCGAGTTGTTTTGCATAAGCTAGAGAATCCAATAGTTGATAGGATAGGATATAATAGGATAGGATAGGAGGATCGATTGAATACTTTTGAAAGATAGGAAAGAATGAAAAAAATGAATAAACCCCCACACACAGCGGCTATTACTGCAACAGCCTTCTGGGAAACATTAGCAATTGAAGATTTATTCGAAGAAATCATAGTGGTAACTAAGGTATGATTTGAAGATCCAGCCTCGATGGGTTCATTGGTGGCTAACTAATGAATAACCTAGACTCAGGCATGCGAGAGTCGACAAGCCGCCATGACAAGAATGGTACTACAGATTTCAGTTACAGTCTGATGGCCGTCTGAGTGCGTGAATCTCAACGTGATGATAAAACGCTAATTAACTCTAAAATTACAGTGGTATTTTCTCGCCTCTAAACAATCAAACAAACCCTCAAGGAATCAAAGGACCACCAAAAATTTCCTTTTAGAAGCCTCCCTCGAGGCTCAGATTCCTGAAATACTAGTTATTCCATTAAACCGATCCATGTACCCAAAGATAGATTGTTCTATAGTTTTTCTAAAAAACCTCTCCGCTGTATAGTATTGAAAAGATTTCAGCTCATCTCAAGGCTTCGCCTCCAGTAGTTTAGGTTCAAGCGACTTGTTACTTCAAATTTCAAGAAGTTCAAATACTAGCTCAACGGCAAGGACCTTTCCTCTGCCAAAGTCTAGATCTAGGGTCTCTACACCCATTTCCGATAGCATATCATCCTACATAGGTCTTTCTACTGAGTATATGGAGTCTTATTAGGGAACTAATTTGATTACTCTACATAAATTCTTTTATGCATCTCCGCCATACGCCTAACAAGCTATCGAATTCTACATCCAAACTATAATATCTCTCATATGATCCAACGACAACCTCTTAGAAACGGTGGAGGATCTCATACCAAACTTTCTCGAAGCGATAGCATCAGCTCGTAATTAATTTGAAATAAGCGTTTTCCTCAATTAATTCAGCAAAACTAACTCCAAAACTCATTAGTTGTGGAGCTTAGCTATATTAATTTAATTCCTACCATTTTAAGGTCGATAAGAACCAGGCTCTGCTCAACATTATCCATCACAATACCCTTACATAAGAAGACATAGCTTATCTCCCTGCCACCAGGGAATTGGCATAGACATTTGACTTAATTGGCACAAAACACAGGGATCGATCTATAATAATTTCTTTCCAAGTAAGTTCATATACATACTAAATGAATTCGCTTCGTTTAAATAAGCGAAGTTAGTTACTTGAAAAACGTATAATTCTAAATTTTGCCTTGTGAGTCCTGAAGGTTCTGAATTGCTGGTGCATTCTTTAATTAAAAAATCCAGTAAATATCAAAATTAATATAGTCGGATTTAGCATTCATTTAATTATTTGTCGCAGCCTTTCGAATCTACTATTGACTCTAAGTCAGAACGTCCATTTAACAACTAACTCAATGACTAACCTTCCATTCTTCGACTTTTCGGCATCGATCTCCAAGTAACTCATTCCTAAGCGCATTTCTAACCAGAATTTCAGTCGATTCGAACAGGATCCCCAACTCACTAGCACCAATTACAGTAATAACACAAAAATATCGAGTAGAAATAACCTTTTTTCATTGAATTTAAGATTACGGTGCAATGGGCCAGAAAGAGGAAAGCAATAAAGCTATGATGGATCACATTAAAGGGATATTTGGTAGATACTGTTTTCTGATTGGTCTGGCTCACTCAACCTTTTTCCAGACGACTCTGCTTCGGAGGAAGCCCCTGAGGACCAGTTCTTCCGAGCGGATGATTCACGTGCCTTTCCTCCAGGTCTTATACTGCCGAAACCTGTCTTTTGTAAGTCAATCCAGAAATTTTCCGACTCTAACACAAAGAATTAGACTCTAAGGACCAGTTCTCTCCTCTCCTGCCTCAATACGGGACCAATCAAAATAAAGGCTATGAGAGTACCACACAGAATGAGCCTACTTTTGAACCTTTGAAGACGAGTTCGCCTCCGTTTATGAGTAAAACGCCTTTAGAAAAAACAAAAAAAGCCTAAATCTTTTAGCAAATTTCACATGGCTTAACCAGAAAACCGCAGGGCCAAACTCGTTTTACAACGTGCAAGTCAACGATGATATTTTCCTGATCGAGAGAATCGAATCCATTTTACCTCAGATTTCTGCCAGCCATGACCCATACTGCCCATTCTGTTTAAAATGTAAGCGAAAAGTGTAATTTTTGAGGCTAAATTGGCATTTTGTGCATAGACATCGACTTGAAGAAAATCAATTTCCAAAACGTCTCTGCTTACTATTCCAAAACAACAAAGAAGCATTATCTCACGCATTTCGACTGCTATTACAAAGCGAAAGACCGAACTTTCAATATCAAATCGCTTACTGAGGTTCCTGCTGCTAAGATCAACGTAGGGGAACAAGCGCCGGACCTGAGTCAATATGTTCGCAGAGACAGGAAGATACATTTCATTTCGCTCGAGGCGTTGCACCCGATAAGCTCGTATCTGCATTGTAAGATCGAGAAATCTGCAACGGCCATCGAAGACCCTCAGCAAGGAAAGCAAGTGCTCTATTACAACTTTGATAAGAAGAGCACCTCGATCTATGAACCGAATGCACATGTGATCTTGTATCCGGAATTCCGCTGTCATCTTACAATTGCCAGCTGCCCTTCAAATGAGGTTTGAGATGTTCTAATGCAAAGAGTCTTATAATGCTATAATAGGAGCCTTACACTTTCGAGTTTCTGGTCGCCTTGCCTAATTTGACGCTTGAGACTCCAGAAAAATCTATTGAATGCGTCCATGTAAGAACTTTTATAATGTGCGAGTCGATGGATTAACACCTTTGTTTTCTAGACTCAGAACGGAAACCAGCTGCGATTGGGCTTCCAAGTCTCCCTTGATATCGACGGAAGAGTGACCAAAAACCTCAATTACAAAATCGCGGTGCCTGACCGACCTAACATGCAGGAACCAGCTAAAATTCTGATTTTGAAATACTTACTCCTCGCCCTGCCTCTCCTCCGAAAGGTAGCTTATTTTCCTCTTGCAGAGAATAACATTGTGTTTTAGCCAACGAAAATCCCTGAAATTCAGGCCGTTGATGGCAAGATCATTGAAGAGGAAGAAGGTAGTCTTTCTCCTAAGCACGAGAACAAGAGACGACCAAAGATTTTCCAGGAAATTAGTTCTCTTGGCAAGGTAGAAAATTGCCTTTGTAAATGTGTACTAAGCGCACGTTTTCATTTGCAGGACGACATCTCAAGCTTTTCTACAGACGATCTCACAGCTGACCAATGGTTGACAACTCATGACAGCAATTCCAAGAGAAAGGACAAGAAGAGCCAGTCTGAGAAGATCCCGCAAACTACCTGGGCCCAAGGCGCGGTGAAAGGGTTTTACAGTCCAGCAACTGAAAAAAGCGGTGGTGGTCCTATGCAAATTAGCAAGGCCTCTGACTACAGTTTAAAGTAAACTCAAAAATCTTTGACCTGATCTAACTTGCCCTCTCGCAGTTTCCCTTCATCTCAATCTTATTCTTGCTCGAACCTTGACGACAGCCTGAACCAATCTCGCACAACGCAATACTTATCCTTCCTTCCAAACTACGAGAACGATGAGTCAAAGTTCTCGGATGTGCCATTTAAACTCTCAGACTATCAAGGGAAACTATTCGAGCTCTCAAAGCAACCTTCTGGCTCAAGGTAGGAGTTGTCTCGCGGTTATTAAGCTTATTATTACGTTTTACAGGGCAATTCAAAACTTTATCCCAAAGGCGAATAGTCTCGAGTTGGACGTTATTATCTTCGAGCTTAAGCCTCATCTCACTGACGTGTTGCTGGACCCATACGCGAATCATATGTTCCAGACGCTCATGCATCATTCTTCACCCACCCAGCGCATCACGTTGCTTTCTAATGTAAGCAATTAGTCTCTTTTAACGTCGAGTTTATTCCTGCTGATAGATCATACCATTGATCCCTCAAGTGGCTTGTCATAAAAAAGGCACTCACTCGCTCCAAGCGATTATCTCGATTATCAAAGGAGACGAAGAAGAGCAGTTGTTTGAGACCAGCCTGAGCGAATATATCGTCGAGCTGTCTAAGGTACTGATGATTATGCTTGTTGTTAGATATAACGTTCTTATCTCACGTTAGGATCCTTATGGAACGCATTTCATTCAAAAGCTTGTTGCGTCGCTGTCTTTGGAGAGAATCGGTGGCGTGTTTAAGTCGATTATGAATGGCTTCATCGAACTGTCGAAGCATTCCTATGGACTCTGCGTTGTAAGAACTCTACAAGCATTTCTAGAGTCATTTAACACTGCTGTAGCTTAAATCGTTAGTAAACAAAATCGAAAAAGACGCTGACAAAAAGAAGACTGTCGTTGAATTCGTAGCCCAGAATTTGGACGAACTCATTGAAGACGGTTTTGGAAATTACGCAATTCAGCATATCTTTGAGGTACACGCGTGAATCCCTCAGCTCCTCTAACCTTCTCTCAGGTCTACAAGCAGGATTGCACTGCTATCTGCGAGGAAATCATGGCAAGAATCCTCCTCTACTCAAACCAGAAATTCTCCTCGAACGTCGTTGAAAAATGCCTTGAAACCGCTTCAGCTGTACACTTTCCCCCAGTTTATTCCCTCCTCTAACCACCTCCTTAGGAGAATCGACGAAGGCTCATTGAAGCGATTATCAAGAACGAAAAGCTCATCGAAATGATGACGAACAAATACGGAAACTTCGTACTGTTGAAGGCGTACAACTTGGCTGCCGACCGTGAGAAAAAGGTCCTCCAAACTGCTCTCCAAAAGAGTTTCACCAAAATCCACTCAAGCAAGTACAAGTCTCGTTGGAACTCCTTCTTCGAGGAATGCTCGAAAAAATCCAATGAGATTTCCGCAAAGATCTTGAACAAGCAGCCGAAGAACAGCAAAGAACCTCTTTCTGCTGAAGATAAGAAGAAAGGCTCTGGAGGCTCAGAGGAAGACAATGATGACTCTTTGGATGGCTCGAACCGCAAGTTCTCAGGGAGGAAGAAAAACAAGCTCCCGTCGCATTTCGCCCCGAAGACCAACCAAGTCGAGATTGAGCGGGCGAAAAACAGGAAGTTCAGTGCGCCTATCACTGCGTTGAAGTTTAGTACAAATTTTTCTTAAATGAGGAAACATTTCCTGACAAAAAAATCACGGCTACATTTTTTTCTCCATTTTAATTTTTTTGTTATCTATCTCTCGCAAATCAGCGTCCAATTAAGTCGAATGCATCATATTAATACTTATTACAGAATGTCATTGCATGCTCTAGTCTGCTATTACTCCAGGTAGCGGCTACATAAAAGCATAAACAGTATCCTAAGGGAAAAACCGCCCTTGTATTCATGTAAATACGTTCAATTAAACTAGATCCTAATGATGAATTATCGCTGACTCAGAGAATAGATATCCCATGCGAAGTCCAGCGAATTACCTTCGAATTATCTCACGCGAGTTCTGGTAGAAATTCTAAGCAAAACGGATCAAAACGTCGAGCTAACTTGAAATAAAATAACACTCGCTTTAAAATTACCGTGCAATGATTTCTTCCAAAGAAACAATGCAAAAGGATGCTCCAAAGGATAAGGATCATCTTAAAGGACATAGGACGCTCATGATTTTCCTTATGACGATGATCGGCTTCGGAAGCTGCTTTGCTTATGATATTCCTCAGACTCTGCAGACCCAACTTCAAAGTCCGCCGCTAAATCTCACCTTCGTTCAGTTCAATGGGCTTTATTCGGTGTATTCAACTCCTAACGTGTTCCTGCCTTTCCTGGGAGGGCTGTTCATCAATTTTATCGGCTTGAACACCAGTGTATTGCTCTTCACGTTTTTTGCTTTCGCAGGACAACTGCTACTGAGCTGCGGTATCAGCTCCGGCGATTATTCCATGATGGTTTGGGGCAGAATGTTCTACGCCCTAGGCGCAGAGAGCCAGTCCATTGCGCAATCGATCATGGCAGTGAAATGGTTTTCCAGCAAGGAGTTAACGACAGTATTAGGCTGGAACACCAGCTTCGGCTATTTGGGAAGCAATCTAAATATTGCAATTTCGCCTTGGTTGTTTGCGGTAACTGGGAGACTGTGGGTGCCGTGCTTCGTGGGAACGTTCTTTTGCTTTTTATCGTTTGTTTGTGGGGTTGGATACGTCATCCTCGATCAATATTTGCATAAGAGGATGAGAGGCAATGAAACTGCCGAGATACTGCAGGAGCATCAGCCGAAATGCAAAGATATCAAAGGAGTCTCGAAGACTTTCTGGATAATGTGCGCGTACTTCTTCATATTCTACCTTTCTATCGACGGTGTAACTGTATCCATCAATGATCAGATCCATAAGCGGTTTGGGTTCAGCAACACTGCGGCAGGCCAATTGGTGTTGATTTACTACCTCCAGCTGGTAATAATGCCGATATTCATCGGAAAACTCGTGGATAAGACCGGCAACAGAGTTCAATGGCTGATTTTCGTCGCTTTCACTGGGATGGTCGGTCAGGCACTACTTGGCTACCTGCCAAACGTTCAGGAGAGAGGGTTTATTGTGATCCTTCCTCTGCTGATCTTAGGGTTTTCAGACGCTGTTTTTGAGACGGTCAGTTGGTCGTGTCTGCTGCTTTCGCTAGAACCGAATATGGCGGCGATCGGGTACGGGTTCGCGATTTCTGGGATGAATTTATTGAATGTCTTTGGAATGATTGTGCTTGGTAAAGTGCAGGATAGCACCGTCGAAGTGAGTTATGGGTATTTTTACTCGCAATTGTTCCTGGCGGGAGTCTCTGGAGTTGCAATGGTGATCGCCTGTGTAGCGCTCTTTGCGGATCCGGTTGGATTGCAGAAATTATCAGCCCCTGCGGTGGAAGAGGAGAAAGTAGAGGGAGATGAGAAAGAAAGTATTTGCTTGCTTGAGAAGGACAAGAGCACGATGGTTGATGAAGACACATCGCTTGGAAGTATATCTATGTAACCCGAAAAGATATGTGAGTAAAAAATAAGTGAGGTAAGGCAATTAATTTGTTCTTTATATTTTTTTGGGGTAAACTAAAAAATGGCACCCGTGATTGTGCATTGAGTCTAGATATTATCTCAAGATTCATTGTCGAACAGGTCAATTTGAATGTTTGAAAAATAATGACGTCCGAATTTGAGTTTCGTATTCGTTTGTTGTCGTATATATGTATGTTGCTGCCGGCTATTTGTAATTAATCAATTGAATTTAACTGAAAAAAATTTTCAAAAACAGTTCAGATTGTGAGAGAACTAATCTATTGCAAATAATATCATTTTATTGTGGACACGTTTCGGGCTTTCATTAGACTTCGGTCTTTTGTGTTGATTGCATGTCAAACGTTAACTTATTGTGTTTGAAAGATACTGGTGGGCTAATTGTGAATAATCACCACCCTTTTATTTTCATAGTCCCGAAGTCATGGATCTCTAAAAACTAACTTCCGATATCTGAAAGAGGTTTTTTAAGCTATTAAAACCTCTCTTTTGGAGTAAGGAAATTTATGAACGGCTCTCATGAGAAAGAAAGACAACTCTGCTTCATCTTTAAGGGAGAGGGAGTCTGCTTTACAAATTCAACTGTGTCGCCAAACAGCCGAGTGCTGCTATAGCGCAGGTCAAACTGCAATGAGAGAGGATGTTTATTTTTTTTATAAATATTTCGTGTCCCAAGACAGAAAATACGTTTGAACGCTATCTCATTCCTCAAGAAGCATATGTGACGCTCTTAAATGGAAGCTCACGTAAAGTCAGGAATTCCTTAATTACCCTTTTGGAGATTGATCGCTAATTTTGCGTTTGATCAAACAATTTATCGAGGTCGTGAGCTAATGAACCAAAAATTTTATAATATTTTTCAAACTCCAGCAAATTTCAGATCACTATTCTGGGATGCACGCTCTTAGCTGAACCCAACCGATTGGGGTTGGTTCTTAGATGACAAACAACTCACTCACAGCACACGTAAGCCTGGAGCTGCAAAGCTAACTGATGAAACCTTCCTTGCAGGCTGTCTGCTAGGAGGACTACTAACTCTTCATCAGGGCTTCTTTTGCTTCACGTCTTGCATGAGCTGTGAAAACAAGAAGCTTTATAACCAAACCACGACCCTTGCTTGACCCCATCTGAGAGCCTTTCATGTGAAATTTCTCTCTCTCAATCCGTTCAAGCAGTCAGGAAGGTGTAGAGTTATTTAATCGACTCGAGGTTCATGTTCGACCTGTGATAGGATATTTAAGAAGAAGCTTAGACACTGTTTTCCTTATTCAATTGTAGTTCCCAGCATAGCAAGTCAAGGAGATCAAATCCATTTTCATAATTAGCTATTCATAAATAGGTGACTTAGATGACTTACTTTCCTGTATGTAAAGGGGAAATAGGGTCAAAAATGAGATGGGTAGTAGAGAAAGTGGAATTTAGGATTGTTTGTGAGGAATTAATAATAAATATAGAAGGGTTTTTCAATTAATTTTAAATCATAAATTACCCATTATTAAGCCCAAGCAAGAGCTCTATCTGATATGTGGATTGATACGGATAATAAGCTAATCGGATTGAAAGTGTGGAAAAAGATAATCTAAGTTGAAAATCTATATATTTCATATATGCCATCTCATTTGTTTAAGAGAACACTTGCAAAATGATGCTAACAATTGAGATCGAACTAATTTGTACTTTCTTTTAAATTTCACTTTAAGATAAATCAGGAGAGATTAAGCCTTCCTCCCAATCTATCATTGCTGATGTATTGCTTAGATATTTCAAAGAAAAGGAAAGCCTTATAAGGCAACTTTGCTTACACTACATCCATATTTAATATATTATTTAAATTCAAATTCAAATTCAACAACCCATAGCGAATTTCCGATTCAACCGTCTGGATCCGTGCATGATTGATCAAGTTCCTAAATAAAAAACCCAAAAAATGCCATGCATTTTTTGATTTTTTTGTTAAACTCCATAGGGCTTTGTATCTGATTTATTGTAAATTTTATAATTCTTTAATCAATTAATTTGGGAATTTTCAAACATGTGAGAAAGATATATTGAGTAGAGTTGATTTTTTATTATTGATTCAACCAAACGGTAACTTGGTAAAAATTCTGCCTTTTCTTTTTCGGTTCTGGTAATCAAAGTTTCGATGAAACTAAAAATAAAAAAACAAATAATGAAATTAGTTCTGGTAATAATCAAGTGAGAGTTGAAGATTGTATTGAGTAGTAAGAAAACTAAGCGTTCTTTTATGAATGTAAGTAAGCGTTATCATATGAGAATAGATTTGTTTTGTAACTGCTGAAATATGCTACACACTTTAAAAAAATTAACGTGTTTTCAAAGTTGCTAGTTTTAATTAATTTGAGTCTGACTGTATTTGCCAAAGCTATGCTCCCAATGAATTGCTTCGTTTACATGTACTTTAACTATCCCTTTTATCATAGAAAAATACTTTATCGATGTTTATTTTGAAACAATAATAAAGATTTAATATTTTTCTGCTTTTACAGAGTGGTTTTACATCATCAAATTTATATACTATGAGATAGTCAATGAACTAAACTGGATAGTAGACCTAATAAATAATACGCGTATTTGGATGACACTGCACGAACTCCAGAAAGATGATGGTGAGTGAATTCTATTGAATTCAGGAAATATCTGCCGCTCATATAGCAAATTACATCATAAGATGTGATAATCAGCTTTCTTTTTTTCACATCAAATATTTTTGAATAGAGATTTTTCCGAATGGATGCTTATTTCAAGTAATTTTTTCAAATAACGGGGCTGTGTTTAGTATAACTGCTTGAAGCTCGAAAATGAAGTTCATAGAATCATAATACTGAAAAATCTATTTGCAAAGGCTCATAATTTACATTTTGGACAGTTTGAAGCTAGTTCCTAAATCATAGTAAAGGAAAAAGTATGAGCTGCATTCTTCAATGTGTATTCATATTGAAGAAAACGTTTTACGCTTTTCAAGGAACGTAATTCGCGCAGGAAAAAACGAATGCATTCATTTTGAGCGATTTTTTCAGTTTTTTGTTTCATTGTCAAATATTTCAGTGAAGAGACTCATCGAACCCTCAAAGAGGGTAGCAAAACTCCGAATCGATTAATGTTCCCAGAAACTGACTGATCTCTTGTGTAAAAATCAGAATATTTGGACATACCCTGCCCTTCGCTGATCAGCAAACAAGATTCAGAGATGCTGCTTCTCCTATCCCGGTCCTTCAATTCTAATCCCATTGTCTTATTGTGAATTAAGTAAGATAAAGCAAACAATTTCTCCTCTTTTTCTCTATTTCAATGCAGCAGGGTGCATCTCTTCTGAAAAAAATTTAATAAACTATGCAAAGCTCAAATCCAAATTTTATACGAGTAAATTATGGCCATCCTTTCGACAATTTTCAAAAAAAAACTGCAGAAACTCATTCAAAAGAGTCAATATATCCCTTAATCACGATAGTGAACAAATATAATCTCTCTGAGATCCGCTAATATCACCCTGTCCCTTTCTCAAAACCAATTTGACAAGAATTCTGCTATCTTCATTTCTCTCCTTAGCTGAATCTTCATGCTTGAAGTCTCTCAGTAATTTCCTCAAAACAGCCTCAGCAGAGCCCATCGAAACCACCCGCAACGCTGAGAAGAAAATTCTACGGCATTCAAACGCGGCTTGAATCTAATAAAACTGGCAGCTATATTTAGAACTACAAAAAGAATATAAAATTTCTCAGAAAAACCGACCGACTGTTTTCATTTTTAACAAATGGCGGCTGTCTTCGGAGCTAGACAAATCAGAATGAAGGAGCACAAGCTCCCTCCAGTTTTAGCCTGCGACGTCGATGCAATTCTTCAAGATCTCGATGCAATGAACGCCAATAAGAAACTAGGTGACGACATCGCTGCTCAGACGGAAGGTTCAGTGGCCGAATCACGCGTTGAAAAGCTCCGTTTCAAAATGAAAGTTGTTGACATTTTGGCTTGTTTAATCGGTTTCTTTGGAATTTTTATCGCGACCGTGGAATACGAATACTACTACTCTGATAACGGCAAAGAGCGCTATACTCGAGCATCTTTCGCGAATGTAATGAGAGCTATGGTGAGCATTTCCACTGGCGTGCTCATTATCGTTATAATTATAAGAAACATCTTTGATTTCCACTATCAAAAGCTCAAAAACCCTTACACCTACGACATCCCTTTCTACAAATCCATTCAATTGAAGCTCATGGTAATCGAATTTTTCATCTGCGGAGTACATATGCCACCAGGCTTTGACTACACCTTTGAAGTTTCTCAAATGGATCGGACGTTTACCTACTCTCTTTGTATGATAATGCTCAATCTCATGTACCTGAGGATCTATTTGCTTTTCAGAGGCTTCGCGGCTGTTTCTAAATGGAAAAAGCTTCAGGCAGAGAAATGCTGCGAGTCAGAGTCTTGCGAAGCCACGACCACCTTCGCGCTTAAGGCTTTTATGAAAGAAATGCCGTATACTTCGCTAGGAGTGCTGGTTGTGTCCACAGTCGTGGTGTTTGGGCTCGTGATAAGGAATTTCGAGTATCCGGTTTATTATCAATGCGAAGAAGGATGCCAAGACTGGAGTTTCTTCTGGAATGGGATGTGGTATACTATCATCACGATGACAACAGGTAAAGCGTTCTCTTTTATTAATTAATAATCGCTGATTAGTGGGATATGGGGATTTCTTCGCCGTCACCCATATGGGCAGATGCATGGCTGTAGTCGTCGTGTTTTTGGGCGTGTATCTATCCTCGCTGATCATCTTAGCTCTGACAGTATCTTCGACGATGGAGCCGAAAGAAGTTAACGCGTATAATATCGTGTTCAGACTCAAAGCTAAGGAAGATCTACGGATAAAAGCAGCGACTGTTGTGACGCATTTCGCTAAAATTATTTCTTTGAAAAGGAAGATCAAGGGGAATAACAGCAGGACTGGCTTCTATAAAAAAGAGCTGGAGCAGCTGCAGAGCAGACTGGCGATCAGCCTTGAGATATTTTCTGAAACGAGGAACTCGATCGGGAAGATGGACGTAGGTCCTGAGGAGCTGCTGAGGCAGCTTAATGAGAAATTCGAGAGGGATTTCAAAGATACCAAGGCGATATTGAAGTCTATTTTGCAATTGGATAAGCAGCTGACGCTGATGGAGTGTAATAATCATATTGTGTTCGACGCGTTGGTAGAGTCAATTGCGTACACGAGAGAGTTAAAGAAGCAGTACCAGTTAATGGAGTCTCAGCAGAAACAACAACCTGCGTTAATCTAGAATACAGTTTCCTCTTTTGCTAGCTTTCTCAAGGAGAAAAGGGCGAGTTTATGAGTTTTTAAATTTAATTCAGGGTGATATAGCTATTGTTTTAATAAATATGTCATTATAACGCTCGTGAATCATCCATCCATTACTATCAAAAAGTTTTTTCACTGAAAAATACTATTTGGGATGAAGATGGTATTTGAGGAGGAGGAGAAGAAATTTGTAAATAAGATGAGTTAGATGAAATTCACCCATACTAAAGCTCATAAAGCAAAAACTATTCTGATAGTGTATTATTTCGAGTTCTAGCTGGCTGGCTAAGTGCCACTCCTAAGCACTGCCAATGAAATTAAGAGAGAATAGAATTCTATTCGTCTCATGGGTATGAAAAGCAGTGCTGAGGCCAGTCTCTATCATATTTTTTTTTGAAACAGTGGCATTTGAATCGTTTTGTTAAGTTGGTTATTCAGTGTGCATTGTCTACTTTTCAAGCTTATGAGCTAGATTTTATCAGAATTGGAACATACTCAGAATAAAATCCCAATGCAAGCCAAAACCGATCGTATTACTCCTTCCTTCATAGCACGCTGAATTTTTCATTAGCTACCCAGTCCTTTATCCGCGTAGGGTCTAACGACAGTCACCTGAGTTTTAAGCAATCCTCAAACGGTTCTAATGAAGAATCTAAATTTAATTCTCTGAAAGATTCGTTTGATGCTACCACACTGCAGAAAAGAGACCTGATGGCCTCCATGGACAGTAAAACAGACGAGTAATACATTCTTTTCAAAACCACTCATCATTCAACCTTCACTCTCTCTATTTTAGAAACCCAGAAGAGAATGACCCTTTGCAAGAGTCTATTGTGGACAGACTCTATAATTTCGGGTAAATATGCCCTATTTTGCAGTTGTTAAACGTTTTTGATCTAGCTACAATGTGAAATTCCATGTTCAAGAGCTTAGTCATCGCAACCTCATCGACAAGTCATGCGTCTGGATGCTCGGGAAAAAATATGTCGACCCTGTCGAGTTCCAAAAGGACCTGGAATCCATTATTTGGTGTTCATATCGCAAGAATTTTCTGAGGTTGATTGGAAATAAGCCACCAGAAGAAGTCGGAACATTCACAAATGATACGAGCTGGGGATGTATGATAAGAGCAACTCAAATGATGCTCTCTGAGGCGCTGAAAAGGAAGTTAAGAAAGAGTTTCGAGTCGGTTTACCACATGCGGAAAGGGATCGTGAGTTGGCTAATCGATGGAAAAGACGCTAAAGGAGGAGCTCCATATTCAATTCAAACGATCTGCGAGGAAGTATATACAAGAGATAAGAAGAAGCCGGGTTGTTGGTTCAAAGCGTCGGAGATCATGCTCGCTTTGCAGAGGATTCATCGATCGCATTGCAAGTGCACGGCTAGTGGACTCGACATGGTAGTTTTACTTGAAGGGACTGTGTATTTGGATCAAATATTGAATCAAGCGGGTATCGAGCTGCCTGAGGATCATTTCATTGATGTGGGCTCTGAAGAGCCATCTGAAGAAGAAGAGACAAAAAAGGAGCTTGTCAATGAGAACAGAGACAGATCGAAATCATTTCAATCGGCAGGCTCGTTAGATGCAAAGAAAAAACTCGATTTTATTAACGTTTCACTTGATGAAGGCAATTCTAAGGACTTTCGTGACGATGAAGATGAAGAGTAAACCTTATCACACACCAATGAGGATAAACGAGGCTGTTTCTAGGGTAGGTGAACGTGTATTGCGTCGGTTCGAAGCGATGAAGAAATCGAATTGGTCGAAATCAATTTTCTTGGTCGTTCAAGCGCAAGTCGGGCTGGACAAGGTGAATCCTGTGTATATCCCATGCATAAAGGAGCTACTTAGCTACCCTGAATCTGTTGGAATGATCGGTATAGCTATCTGCCCATTCGACTGGAAGAATTAACCTTTTTGCTAGGTGGTAAGGCAGGAAGTGCTTATTTCTTCGTGGGTTACCAAAAGAACGATGAATTGATATATCTAGATCCTCATTTTGTACAGGTTCTCTATGATGTGACCTTGTTAGGTATAATATATAATGTGATAGGAATCGTGCTTAAAGAAGAGAGATGTGCCATCGTTTTTACCTTCGTATTCCTGCAAAAACCCTCGGATTGAGCTGATTTCTGATATTGACACTTCAGTGGCTTTTGGGTTCTATCTTGAAGGAAAACAGGAATTTCTAAATTTTGCTGAGCGGTTGTATGAGACTGCGAGGAAAGAGAG
>ENA-UOTZ01001109-UOTZ01001109.1-compost-metagenome-genome-assembly--contig:-NODE-1109-length-20047-cov-12.159539_pt1 | contig 20047 bp, 10 predicted proteins | sample MGYA00238144_ERZ746983 | MGnify/ENA primary metagenome ERZ746983 (study PRJEB28759, sample SAMN06268863) | compost metagenome | isolation source: single cell | place: USA: California, Emeryville, Joint... | reverse complement strand
ATTTCTTTGAAGCAATTCATTAGTTGTTAAATAGAAAGCGTGCTGCTAGGAATTTCTCTTGATATTGGATGTGATAGATAGAGTTGTTTATACGACAACGGCAATTTAGCTTTACAATGATGATTTGTCTGTCTGTTCATCTTCTTAACAAATCCGAGATTTGTTGGATTTGATTATTATTTCTCTCGGAGAGTTTTCTCATTTCAGCTTTAACTATTCTCAAAAACGACAACAAAAGTCCAAATTGCACAGGAACACGTGAAGCCATTTACGTATTACAAAGATAGATGGTTTTCGAAATCTTACATAAATCTTCTCCAAACAATTTAATTCTTTTTGTTCATTTTTATCATTTCAATCAAGAATTCTATTTCCTCAACTTCGACTGTTCTTTTTGAAGCCGCTGCCACCAACTTCGCTGCTGTCTCAAGCAATTTAGGGACCAATTTTCCTTCATAAAAACTGCTAAGCTCCTTCTTACTAACGGTCTCTAACACTTGAAGTGTAAATTCAATATTCTGCTGTGTTGGCTTGTCGCTCAGGATCTTCTCGAAATTCGTTTCAAATTCAGCTTTAAGATCAGCGCGGCCATTGGCAACATACCTCAACAACGCTGGAGTAACAAACGCCTTGGTTTCGCCATAAGCTACCTCAACCGGTTTCTTCACCAACTCTTCAATTTGCTTTCCATAAAGCTCATGAGATTTCGATTGATACATCCCCTGGCTATCCAACGCGATAAGAAGATAAGTCAGCTCCTCAGTAGTGAGGGTTCTCTCCTCTGTGACGGCTAACAGCGATTCTGCCTTCACTACAACATCTTTGCTGAGTCTACGAGTGATTGCGAGGCCATACAAACTGCGAACGATCTCTGATGGAGCAAAGCGTGAGGTGTTCTCGAGGAAATACTCGCGGAGGAGGTTGATAAACGAGTCGCGGTACTTCCCTGAGGTAGCGTAGGCCACAAGCAACTGAGAAGCTTCCTTAGGGAAGATTTGCTCGTAGTTGAGACCGATGTGTTGGTCAATAATCGCGAGCAGTTTCACGGCTTCTGGGCGGCGACGGGCAATAACAGTCGCGAGCTGTGTAAGCTCTGATACAGTGAGCTCTGCGACTTTAGAATGGACCACGAGTTCAAGATCTTCCCAAATCTCTTCGGATTTCACGTTCAATAAATCCAAAGCCTCGGCAGCAAGCGGCAAGTCCTCGTTAGGAAGCTCAATGAGGTTGTTGAACACCTTTTCGCCGTAAAGTTTAGTAATTTCGCTCTCTTTCTGCTCCAGAGCGCTGAGGTAGAGAGCCTTCGCCTGGGAACCTAAAGACAGATTAGATTTCAGCTTTGAGCCGTAAGTTTCAAGCAATTTCGTAAGCTCTTGTGACTTTGCGCTGTCTTTTTGAGCAGCACTGATGTCGCGGTAGGTCAGTAGCGCAGTTGCAAGCGAATCAGCGTCTAAATTAGCAATGTTTTTATTAATTGCTGATAGGATCAGCTCATCGAGTTCCTTTACGGAATCTTTAAGTTTGTATCTGTATTGGTTGAAGAAAAGGAAAACTTTTCTAAGGTCCTCTTGTGGGAGGGTCTGGAAGTTAGGATTTTTGAGAAGTGCATTGAGCAGTTTTTCATTGAGAGGAGAAGACTTATGATTGAGCGCGATGACATTCAAGACGCCAGAGGCAAATTGCTCAGGGCTTTTCACGGTGCTGAGGGTGTCGATCATTCTGTTCAAGAATTTGATTACGGTTTCTTCTTTAAGGAGTCTCTCAGAGATCAATTGATTCACTGGGAGGAGTTTCACGATGCGATTGGTGAGGTCAAGCTGCTCGGATAGTTTCGTGGTCTCGGCGGTAAGCGATCGACCCAACTCAATGACTTCGATAATGCGGGAGGTGGGATCAAGATAGCGAGCGGAGAATCTTGTTATTTTTGGATGTGGAGGTGGGAACTCTGGCCCGATGGTCTCGATTCGAGGCTGCGCGTTGGTCAAAAACTTCAAATGAGAGAACTCGCGGCTCGGAGCAGAAACGATGGCTGCCTTGGTAGCGATTTGCTTGAACAATCGTATCATGTTTGTTAACTTGGCAATAAATCTAAAAAATCAATTTTCACTGCAAGTTAATTTGGAATATTTAGATATAAACACCACACTGGAAAATTCAAACTTCTTAATGTATTTTTTTACATGTTTTCACAATTAATTTATGCACCGCAATGATACCTCTAATGCCATTTGGTTGGTTGAATAAAGAAATAATCATTCAATTCGAACAAAATAAACGACTTATGATTATAGTTCCGATTTATTATTTAGCTCTGAGCTCAAGGCGGTTTTCTGTGAATGTAGATAATCATAACTAATAATTAGATCTGTTTAAGGTTTATTTTATACCTAAACAAGCAGCAGAGCTCTGATTTAATTCATTAATAAAGCCTTATTCATAATATCTAACTGCCTATTCTCGTGACTTTATTCAATTAAAAACTTACATTTCTCAATGGCTCATTCAAAGTGCCATTCATTTTATTCTAGGTCTTTTGGTTCATTCAAATTCAAGTTCACCAACTCCAAATTTTTGCCTTGGCTTTCATTCAGCTCGATTATCTGTCCTGCCGGCTGCACATTCGGAAAACTCAATTGCGTTGAAGCGTCTATCTGGTACGCTTGCTGTCGTTTCACTCGCTTCATTCTTTCGAGGGTCCTTCCAACTCCATTCGCAATAAATATCTCAAAAATATACATCACGATGCTTGTAACCGCACCGATAAACAGCGTCCAATACCTAAACTCAGCAGGGAGCTCGCTTGGAACTCCAAAGAGAGCCAAACTGACGCTCGGCCATATAAAAAATCCAGATACACTTGCCACACAGAGGATTATCACGACTGTAAAAGGGCGATTAGAGCACCAGGGCTTCCTGAACGGTTTGCCTATACTAAAAGAGATGATCGAAGCAATCATCAAAAGACTGGAATAAGTAAAGAGCACCGCATTCTCTTGAGCGTCAAGGCTAAAGGAGAACGGATCAGGGCGGGTTTTTTCAGCAGGGATGAAAAATGCCTGTTGTTTCAGTATCAGCAGCAGAGCTAATTGTCCCAGGAACTGAAGGGTGATCTGTCCGAACACCGAGATGAGGCAGGTCATTGAAAAGAGGCTGTCAGGAGGAAGATCAACGCTGAGCTCATCGCAAGGCCCTGTGTAACTCATCGTGACGAATATTGGGACGATAAGGCATAAATCCTGCCAGAGGAACTGAGAATCGCTTAAGTTGGAAAGCTGAGTGTAAAGTATAGAACAAGCGGTGAATTGAATCATGCTATAGAGCGCCATGAACTTGAAACACTGGAAATTCGTTGCTAACGTGCAACGGCCCTCACGCAGCACTTGAATCAAACTTGAAATATTCAAGACCTTTGAATTAAACGGCGCTGAGATCGACGCTTCTGCCTCGCTTAACGCAAGTCCGACATCCGCGGTTCTCAAAGCTCCAACATCATTCGCGCCGTCTCCGACCATCGCTACCAATCGACCTTCCCTTTGGAGCATTTCGATGAGCTGGATCTTATGATTCGGCTGCATTCTCGCAAATATCTTGCTTCGGTAAACCACATCCAACACTCTTTTGGCAAAATCCCTATTGTCTGTCATTTCCTTTGCCGTAAGCAGATACCCAAAAGCCCTTCCAGTGAATGCTATTTCAGTACCAGGAACTCGTGGTAACGCTTGGATGAAGGTCAGTAGAGCCTGGTTTAGGTTTGTAAGCTGGTCTTGGCTTATATCGCTTTTCTTCACTGTAGGATCGATGAGCGGCACTGGGATTTTCATCTCTGATTGCTCCGCTTCTTCTAAAAATATCAGTTGGATGACACTCGTTGCGTCCTTTTCCAGGAGGTCACAGATCACGATACTCGCGTTCTGAGATATCATCGATACGTCCTTTGCGACGCTAACCGCGGTGATAGGATTGTCTCCTGTCGACATTTTGCTGAGGATCTGCGCGCGGTTGAGCGTCTGGATCGTCGGCTTGCTTTCAGGCTTGGATTTGTTCTGGAAAACAGCGAAACCAACGAAATTTAGATTGTATTCTGTGTCCGTCCGGTCTAAATCGTCCAAGTGAATATGGCATTCAGTTTCAGTGAGTTCTCTGTACGCAAGCCCCAGGACTCGATATCCATTTATCGTGTAGTTATTAAGAGTGGAATCAAAATCTGAAGGGAGCGTATCCGGATTACTCAACGTTTTAAGTACTTCGGGCGCGCCTTTACAAAACACGATCTTCTGTTTTGGTTCCAGCGCTGGAGCCGCGACAACGCTCATGCGCTGAACGTTTGAGTTGAACTCGAATTTTTTGTAAATATCAAAATGCACGCCATTTTCAGACAGCATCGAGAACAGGATTTGTTGGTTGCTTGACGCTTTGTAAGAAAACTCCGAAAAATTAACAAGTTTCACTTCCATTGGGTCTCCCACGATACGGTCTCCCATCAAAACAACATTATGACACGTACCCATGATATTATTAGCGCTCTGTACGGTCTCAGCGGCGTCTGGTCCCAATTTGACTGCGTCCTTTTGCGCTTCGATAAAGCTCTTGAATGCTCCGTTATGCACTAGCCGGACTCCTTTCAAATCCATCTCATCGAAGGTGATCGTCCCGGTTTTATCAAAGCAAACTGTGTCTATCCTTCCCGCGACGACGGCTCTAGGTGGACTAATACAAAAGATATTCTGCTTCTTTAGGCGCGATAACGCAAAGGAAATCCCCACAGTCAACGCCGCTGGAAGCGAGGGTGGGACAGTAATAGTCACGAGATCGAGGATCCTCACGATGATTATGTAGGAATAGACCTTATGGACTATCTGAGGGATGGTGATGGCTGTCCCCAAGAGGGTAAACCCTCCCAGGATCAACAGAAACAGATATGCTTCCTGATCAAATTTAAACTGATGAGGCTTAGGATAGAGGATCGCGCGAATCAGCTGACCTCTTACAGAAGAAAAACCTGTGCGGATGACCAGCGCTCGGACTTCCCCTTGGTTCTCGTTTGTTTGCAGCACTTCGGTCCCCTCATAAACGGTGCAATTTTTATGAAAATTCGGGTTGTAGGCCTCTTTATTCTGCGGAATCGCAAATTTCGTCACAGGAATAGACTCACCGGTCAACGTGCACTCATTCAGCAGAGCTTGCCCTTGCAAAATAACGCAGTCGCAAGGGATTTTCATCTCGTTGGTAAGTGAGATGATATCACCAGGGACCAGCTCAGATGAACTGATCCCAGTCAATTTTACCTCTTCACCGTCTTTTCTTCTATACACGTCTACTGTTGTTGTAAAAAACGCCATGTTGCGAATTTTCGTTAGGTTTCCCTTGATCTCTTTCAAGTTGATCACAGCCGATAGAATCGTGATAACGGCAATGATAATCGCATAAAAAAAGTATTCCTCACAAAACCATAGGATAACACTGAATCCCTGGAAGATAAAGAATGGATGAAGAATTTCATTCAAAAATAACGTTTTGTAATCCGGCACTTCAAAATCTATGATACAGGACCCATAGGTCTTCTGCAGAGTGCTTACGAACTCTTGATCGACCCCTTGACTGTACTTCTGACGGATTTGGTCAAAGGGCTTCCAGATAGGCATTTCAAGCGCAGTGCATGCGTTATCGTCTTCGTAGAGGACGTAATGCAGGTGTCTATTGACAAAAATTGTGTGGGAACGAACCTCATCGACGCGTGTGTCATAAATATTTTCTCGTGACTTGGGAACGATCTCGCAGAGGTCATCCCAGTTCTCGAGGAGGAGATGGGTGGCGTCGTGAAGATCCATCACGTGGTTGTAGAGCATCCGAATTTTAAAGTTGAGTATCCATCGGCAGAGGAGATATGTGGCACCAAGGGTGAAAAATATTGAAAAATAGTAAAATCGCTCCTTTTGGGGACTGAATCTGAGGAATTTGACTCGTTTGAGGTATTGGTCGCTCTCGACAAAATTGGGGAGAACTTTGCATTGCCCTGGAGGTAATGGAAGGTCCATTTTTGAGTTTGTCGAATGGCAATTTTTTATTTATCGCTTAGAAAAACGTTTGAATTTGGAGAATTTGTCATACAGTTTTAGAACAATATTTTTTGAAGTCGTCTTTGGAAACAATGCTTATAATTACGTGTTCCTGAAGGGAAAAGCAATTCATGCACATCATACAGTCCTCTAGATTACTAAAGAAGCAGAATTCGGTTGCGAAGAAAAAAATGGTTTAACCATATCTGATGATCAATGAAGTTCGATAAGATTTCAAGAGCAAAACATTCAATCGAGCTGTAGTTCAGCGAATTTCTTTGAATTACACAGTCTTTTGGAAGGTAACAGCTAGTGTATTAGTTATATGTTTTAGGAGAATTCAACAAAAGTGCTGAGAACACATATAGCCTAGCCTTGTCAAATGTCCTTTCTTGAGTTAAGGGTGCTTCCATAGTCCATTTCTCGGAAACTGCTGTGAAGTAATTTTTTTTGAAGAAAATGTTTTTTCATAACTCATATTTTAAATTTCGCAAGCTTTCTCTTCATCCAACTGAATAGATTTCAAAGATACTTACTATCAAGATCCCACCTCTTAAGCATTTAGTTTTCTTTCTACTATGTTTGCAGACGATTTTTCTTTAAAATGCTAGCATTAGGAAGATTTTCAGCTTAAATATTCATTACATATTCCGAAAAATATCATGAAAATTCACACAAAATCACGAGTTACAGAAGCCTACCAGCCTCAATCACAATCAAAACAATCCATCATTCGAGATAAAACTAATTTCCTGGTGCTTATGATGATCATCTTCAAACTCAGCAGACTTCCTTTCTACACCGTCCAGCTTCTGCAGCGTACCAGGTGGCTTGCCAATCACCGAAATGTTGAGATCGAGCGCATTCTTCATCATAGGCGACCCTTCCTCCTCCTTCTTAAGTACCTGCGTTTTCTTCTGAATAGGCTTCCTCGCGCCCAACTCCTTGCCACTCTGCTGCTTACTCGCAGTCATATAGTCCAAAGGATTACTCAAGCTTCTTTTCAGTTTCACCATCTGAGTGGCGGGCGCTTTGGTTCCTCTGGTGTCCATATTCATTAGAATCTGCTTCGTAAAGACCGACTTGCTGATATTACTATTCATGTAGAGGTCCTTCGCCAGATTTAAAAGGTATATCTTGCAAGCTTCCTTCGTAAATTCATATTTTTCAGGCTCTTTGTGCTCTTCTTCGCCTTCAGGCTCAAGTTTATTTTGGCTCATTGGATTGTTTTTCAGATTTCCCAAAGAGCCCAACAGATCCTTGTGTGCCTCGGCATCTTCTTCAAGGATGCTAATATTCACCTGATGGTCTGTCTCTTCAGCCACGGAGGTCAAAGGCTTTGGATTCTTAATAATCGGGATTGGGGCATTCAGCATTGAGTTCAATGTCTCGCTGGTTTTTTTTACGTTGAGTAATTTTGCAAAATCGGCCTGAGAGCTCAGACTCTTTGTGGGGTTGTGGCGCTTCGTGACCATATCCATGTACTTCTCATAGAATGCTCTATAGAATTCGAGGGTGTAATGCATTTTCTGGGATTTCTCCTCATAGCGCTTGTTGCTCTTTATAAGCGTGTCGTTTTGATTGATAAGCATCACGTTCTGGCGGTGCAATTTACAAAGCTCGTCATTTAATAGGTTATTATTGATCATTTCCCTCGAAAGCAACTTCTTCAAGGTATCTATCTCCCCTTCAAGTCTGCATTTCATCGAAGTAAGCATATATTCAAAGGAAACGTCCTTACGCTAGCACTTTTTCATGCACAAGAGGATTTCTAAACACCGGATTTGTCTTCATGCCTGAACCTTCGGCCGGCTTCTTACTCTGCTCTGCGGCTCTGTTTGATTTGGGAGAGAGCACCTGGGGCTGCTCGGTCTCATGGAATTGAGGATACTCTGCTCCTTCTATGAATCGTTAGGATAATGTGATTTAACTAGATGTCTCACCTTCAAAAGATAGATTTCCCTTATGTAAATGTGTTTTCCTTCCTGCGCCCAAAGGCAAGGACAAAGCGAATTCCAGCTTCCTCAGCTCAGTAGTAAGACTCTTAAAAAACAATTATTGTAAGGATTTCTCTCCTCAGTAGCACAAATACCATGTTTTTATGAGTAAGCTCCTGGTTTTCTGCCTGAAGTTTATTATTTTCCTTTGAGACCTTCGCGAGCATTTTATTCAAGTTATCGATTTCGTCCAATAGTTTGAGAGTCTGCTCGCTTGGCGATATGACCTCACGATATTTGATCGCGACGTCTCCGCCGTCAGGAATCGGCTTGAGCTTTTCTAACTCCTGAATGGTGTATTCTTTATCTTGAACTAGTTTTCGCAGCTCGTAGATCTTCTCCTCCATTTCCATTAGCACCTCATTTTCATGCCGTTGGGCTTCCTCGCATATCTGCTCTGAAATCAAGGCCTTAACGAAATAACAGCTGGTTAAAAAATGAAACTATTTAAGTGCTAATACTCTACTCTCAGCCATTTCACGTTCTTTGCGGAGACGCTGAGCCGCGCTGAGTAAAGAAATGTTTTCTTGGTGCAAATGGTCGATGATTTGCTGCATGCTGATAATATTTGCTTTATCTGTCACGATTGAACCCTCGTTGGCCGAAGCGGACGTCGAAATAGTGTCGTTGTTGCCTTTGTGGAGTTTGTTTTGAGTAGCTTGGTTAGCAGGGCCGCTGATAGCGATCCGCATGGCGTCTTTGTTTAGTTTTACGACATTTTCGAGATCGTTAATGTATTCTTGCAGCTGCCGGATCTCTTGGTGTAAAAAAGCCATTTTGGTTGATTGCTTCGAGTACTGGAACTCGGCGGGCTCGGTCTGTAATATCAAATCTCCCATGAATGCGATAAGTGATGACTAATATTCACAACGATTGGTAATTTGATCGGTTGCTGTGAAATCAAATCGAATTTCAACGCTATTAACACTCGCAATAATTAAATGAAGAACCCTGAAACTTCAACACAAAATGCCCTGAAAAAAACTGACTTGAAATACTCTCATTTATGTAGAGGGAGACTCATAGGACTAGTTCGAAGCTAGGCACTCAGAGCTGTTATAATATTCGCTATGCAATTGAATTATTTTCCTTCGAACAAGGTAAAGGGGAGCTATTTGAGTGTTGAGTTGGTCCGGGAGTTAATTTTTCTCTTAAAATCAAATAGATTGCACGTTAGAATAAAAAAAATGCTTGCAATGTCTTCGTCTTGCGAAAGCATTGAAGCAAAAGCCTCCAAAGCTAAAAGCTGAAGCACAAGTCTAATGGGATCAGTTGTATGTATATGTTTCTACATACAAAGTGGAGATGCTAAACAAGAATAATTATACAAAGGGGTTCTTTCAAGGGAATCTCTCTCTCTCATACAGCAATATATTTTATTTCGATAAAAAGTGTGCTTTATTGATTAATTCCAAAGTATTCTCACTGTTGATACGGCCATGAGTCGGTTGGGATTATCTCTTGCTAAAGACCTGGACGAATTGCTAACACTGATTAAACAACGCGAAATGCATCTCATCAAATTACTCAACCTACTCCTTCGGCTTCAGGACAAAGAAACAACTTATGACTCTATTGAGAACAAAATTGACTACGATATCATCAAACTCGAAGGCTCACGTATCCAACAAGAGGACAATTTGGCAACCAAATACACTAAGTACAATGCTCACAAACCAGAGGAACAACGGTAGCTTTTCTTTGTTTGGAATTGCAGTTCCTTAAATTTTTCTATAGAGTGATAAAAAGCTTCGTTGAGAAGGCAATGGCATTTTATCGATCAATTGAAAATGACTTCAGAGTACCCGGTTTACATTCAGTTAGTAAAGAGGCAATGCGATCTTGTTGCTCAACAGTAGAAACACTAAAAAACTACCGCACTCAATTATTTATCGATCTCAACGCTTTGCTATCGGCTGTGATAAGGCACTCTCGTTCAAGACTCACCAAAGAACTCGAACGGTTAAACCACTACATTGTGCATTATACTGTAGAAGTAAAGGAACACTCAACAATAGATGGAGCAAAAATCGTGAGAGCGAACTCTCCAGGGAGAGTGGGCTCTGGAGAGCGGAGTAGATCTCGAGAAGTGAGGGATTTAGAGGAGAGAAGCCGCTCTCCGCTGGGAGATACTGAGAGGTCAAAAGCTGCTAGCTCATATCGACTTAAAAAAATGCTGAATGGGTCGAGGACGAATGAGAACCAGAATAAGCTGTCCTCTAGAACGAAAGATAACTCTCTGAATTTGAGACGCAAAAGAGACCTGTCTGGGGATTCCAGAGGAAATAAGAGCAATGTGACGAATAGAGCCATGGATGAGATACCAGACGGCGAGCCCGAAACAACGTCGAAACCAATGATAAAGGGCATTATCAATGACGAGTCAACAGAGAGATTAAAACTAGCGTTTCAGTCGATGCGTATTGAAGAAGTAAAGATAGAGCCACGTTACCCAGGAACGCGACAGGTAGAGAAATGTTTTTTGGAAATAGACGAGTTGATTGACAAAGCGAGCAAGATGTCCAGTCCGAGACCTCTAATAAGCGATTTTCGATCGAACGTTGATGAATTTGAGGATATAAGACCGAATACTTACAGAATTCAGCCAGAACGCGTGTGCGATATGCTGCCAGATCTCAAAAGCGCAAGAGCTGGCCATTGGGCGGTTGAGAAGAAGCAAATATCACCTTTACATAGCGATAGGGGCACAAGATCACTCAGTAGACCCAGGAGGCCTGAGAGATCACCAAATATGCATGAGATAGAATCGAATGTTTCCACAATTGAACCAGCGAATACAAAAACCTTTCTGTTGCCGAGGCGGCTGACCTCTGTTGGCATAGCGCCTTTCAACGGCGCGCATTATAGACCTGAAGAGGACCAGGAGCTCCATCGGCCGCCTAATAATGAAGGAAAACCGTCAGCGAGTGTTCGCACGAGGAAGATTTTAGAGAATTCTAACGCACTCATTGCTGGTTTCAAGGGCCAGAATGAGCAGCATTCTCAGCAAGGCGCAACGACTCCGAAGAAGCCTACGATGTGGAGAATAATCCAACGCGAGTCGGCTCTGAACAAACAAATCGTTGAGTTTAGTAATCAGGTTGTAGCTGCTCAAGTCCGCGCCGAACGTCCGAAAAATGAATACAGACGCACACCTTTTAGGAGAAAAAGCGTCGATCAGAACGAAACTGTCGATTATGCGGGAAGTAGACTGTTTAACCCAGCAAGAGCAATAAATCGGATGAAGAGATCCTAAGAAATTCAAAATTTCAAGCTCATTATGTTTCATTAGTAGTTTTCTTTACTTAATCTTCAAGAAGTTTTTTTTGAAGCTATTTTGCATTTCTTAATATCTGTGTTCTCATTCTTTTTTTTTTAAACTCGTTAGTACTGACTCTCTAAACAGGGTCAGAGACAGGAAAGCTTTCATTTGTCATTTTTCACTAATATGCATTCAAAGGGGATTTTTTGGGTGAAGCTTTGTGTTCAGAAAAAGCTAAGAAACGGCCAGGTGAAAATTTAGAATTTATGTAAGCTGTTTGTTTTTACTTTTAAATAAAGCGAATATATGCTTTTGTTTTTGTTTTAGTGAGGCTAGCAACGGTGAGCGGTAAATATAGCTCTTAATTATAAAAAACGATAAAGAACACTTGTTCAAAATATTTGAAATAAGCATTTTATATCGAGTTTACTAGCTGAGTTTTGCAAGGAATGGCTGATGAATATCATAATGATAACTGTTTAGATGCATTAGTTCCTGAAATATAATTTTGCACCGATGATTAACTTTACAGTCAGAAACTTCAAGGTAATGAGAAAATAAAAAAAAAAAGTCATTGCTGCTTTTCAGTGGCACAATTATTGGTTTAAAAGTATTGGAGGATCTCAGACGATAGAAACTTAATCAAAATGTAGCTTATTCTACTACCAGAGCCAAGCAATGTTCAGATCACCTTGTGGCCTAGCCATCCTCCCTCACTATCGCCCTATCCAAGGCTCCATAGATCCAATTTGACAAATGTTCTTCTAATAACTATTGCATATTCAGTAATCAAAATGAGAAGGCGTTTGTTTCATTTATTGTTAAATATGGCAATAGTCCTCCCTTAATCTTATACAATATCAACGCCCCTTATTCAACTCACATCGTAGATATATATTCAAATTGTGTTTCCTTACATGGCAAGTTTTTTGGCTAGTGTGAATTTCCTAGCATTAATGTTTAGATTAAATATCCTCAATTATGTGTAAAAAAGTGAATTATTGGTTGCTTTTCTGGAACAGGAGCAGTCAACGCCTCTACAGTCTGGGGTTTATCACGTGAGGAGCCAGAGTTTGCATAGCCTCGCCAACAATACCCCCAAAGTAGGCTGCAAGCGCGTATCCGACGGTCTTCTCTCCCACAATTTGCACTACGCTGCTCTCCAGAAACTTTATCGACGGCAACTTATCGTTCGTTCGTGGTAGTATCTTATTCGAAACCTCCTCATCGAACTCCAAATTCTCAATTGGCAAGAGAACTTCCTGCAGTACATCCACTTCTTTTCTCTTCGTGCCTTGGGTCCCTCCTCCTACTCTTCCCAGCATGATTCTCTCATCAAATACTTTCCAAAAGTATTTCTCTCCTTTATGGTTGTAATGGAACGCTCCTTTCAGCTTCAGACCAGAAATCGGTTTCGTCACGAGAATCCCTTCTTGTTTTAACTTCGTATCGATTGACGATTGATCTGTGGCCTTTAAGCCCTTCGTCGCGAGGATAAGCCTCTCACATTTGAAGAAATAGCTCTCTTTCACGAAGGAAAGCGGTACTTTGATCTCTACTTGGACGACTTTTTCTTTCTGACGGAAGTCAATCACATCGGCGCCAGTGAGAACCTGACCGCCGAGTTTTTGAACGTAGGTTACAAGCCCTGAAAGGAGAGTTTCAGTGTCCAGCTGTCCTTCAAACTTGTTCCTGATAAGAGCCTTTACTCTCCTTCCATCAAGGCCCATTTCTGCGATCTTTTCATTATTGGTAGTATACACAGTGTCTTTGAAAATTGGAAATAAGAGATTATTAACATAGTCGATTTTGGATAGCAGCTCCATATTTTCGTTCGTAATGATTTCGTAATTAGGACCGCTCTCGGCCGTTTCTGAAATCTTATTCATTCTTTTGAGTAGTTTTTGAGCTCCAATCCAGCGTTGTTGTATTTTGGTCACCGTTTCCTTCTCACCATGGAGCTTAATGCTTTCGAGTATGTCGCTCAAACTTCCAAAATTTGGAAATTCGGAGTTTTTCACTCCAGATCCAGTTGGAAAAAGACCCTTTTCCAGTATAACAACTGATTTTTTAGGATATTTCTCCAAGATCGCGGCCATACAGGAAAGACCAACAATACCTGAGCCCACAATAATGGTGTCGTAATCCAAAAAATGCTTTTTCTCCCAATAACTGATCATATTTGTTAGATTTTCTTAGAAAATTAAATAGAATGATTTAAATTATTATAGATTCGAATTTAATAAAGCGATTACTAAGACAGAAATATCTCTTTCTCATTCTTGGTTCCTGGAAATCAAAACGGCTCTCTTTTTTTTTAATTGTTCGAAAAATTGGAAGGAGAAGAGATCCAGCAGAGCGGTCTGCGCGGCACCAATATGTTTCTATTTCCACGTTTCCCGCAGTGGGATCTCAATATAACAAGAGGATTAGAACGTTTCCATACTAATGGAACAAAATCTCTTGATAGTTACGAATATCTCTAATTCGATGAAATTTGCAGTGGCTCATCACGCTCAAAGTGAAATAGAAGGAGAATTAATAATGTGAGAACAATGTTATTATAATGGGATATATACCCACTCATCTATATATACTACCTTTGATTCTTTTGAATTTTAAATTAGATTCATTCCAATCGGAGGTACTCCACTTGGAAAATTTGATTCGTACTCAGATCTACCCGTTTCTTTCAAGTAGAGACTGTCAAAGACCTATGTCTGGAAATCAAATCAACCAATTCAAGGACCCTTTCCCAAAGTCAAATAATCACACAAGACTATTATCATCTGATAATCGGTCTCAATGTGGCCTACAAATTCCACACAGGACCTCTGATTTTGGACAGAAGCTCTATATACAACGGTGGGAACAACAAACATTGCTTTCTGAAGAAGATAATGACATTGAATCAGCGAAAAACACTGAATTTCTCATAGATATGGCTATTGAGCCGTTAGATCCCGCCAAACAGTTGAATCTCAGTTCCAGGAAGATCTCTCCTCAAAATCCTTCGATCTTACTCGAGGCTCTTTCGAGTTTTCAAGGTCTTCAGTGGCTAAATTTGAGTTTCAATCAGCTTGGAGATAAAGGAATTGCAATTCTTTCAAGCAATAAGAGCAAGAGCTTGACGCACTTACAGCAATTGGATCTCACAGAAAATCAGCTTGGGACGCGAGGAGCAAGGTTTTTGGGCGTGAATACGATTTGGAAGAAGCTAACACTGTTGAATTTGAGCGGGAATTTAGTATGTGACGACGGAATCAAATTTATCGCTCAAAATTCTGCTTGGACTGACCTCCAAGTGCTGTGTCTCAATCTTATTGGTATCACTCATAACGGAGCTAGAGCCCTCGCAGCGAACGAGAGTTGGAAAAATTTACAGGAACTTCATTTAGATGGAAACATTGGCTTAGGAGACCAAGGGCTGCTGGCTTTGGCTTCCAATAGAACTTGGATCAATCTTCAAAGACTTGTTATCTGTGACTCTGGAGTTAGAGCCGAAGGTTTGAATTTCTTAAGGCGCAATAGAAATTTGAAAAACCTTAAGGTTTTTGCTTCGAAAAGTAGTCGCAAGAATCAAAACGAGAAATATACTGAAGCCAACTCATTTAATTCCGCTTTCTTAATGCAGAGAAATATAGCTATACGAGGTGGTGCAGGGGGAAAAACCGATACCGGAGCGAGCAATACTCAAGAACTTTCTTCGAAAATTAGTCAGTTTAAAGAGAGAGTCAAAAGCAACAAAGATTTAGAAAGCGATTTGAGCTTTTACATAGAAACCCGCGCAGTAGACAATCTACTGGAGGATATCGATGGGAAGAATGTTCACTCGTTTGAGCTCGATTTCAAAATCAAGAAATACTACCTGGACTCCAACAATGCTGCTAAAGTTCTCCTAATCACAGGAAAGACCGGTATAGGCAAGTCTCTTTTCTGCAGATATTTACAAAGATCGATCCTGATGGACTGGATTCACGAAGACCAACATGAAACTGGTGATAGGGAGTGGCTCCCAATATACTTGGATCTCTTGACGCTGAAGAACTTCAACTCTTCAGCTGTCAACGAGGCATTGATGCAAGAGCTACAATTAACGGAATCCGAGCTTAAACTCCTTCAAACCTCGGTTTCCAGCAGCACCTTGCCTCAAATTCTGTTTATTCTGGATGGATATGACGCTATTCAGGACACCGGAAAACTTAAAGGATATCATGACTTCATTCAAAACAATTTCTACACTAAGAATGGTTTTGAAAAGGCCTGGCCAAACGCGAAAATCATCGTGACATGTCGCGAGGAAAGCCTTTCCGATATCAGTCAAAGGGATTTGGTCTTCGCTCCTCTTGATCAAAAAAGAGGCGTGTCAATTGCTGGGTCTTATATGGAGTACACCATTCAGCCATTTACCGACATTGAAATCACAACTTACATGAGAAAATATGTCATTGCGAGATTTCCTAACGCAAAAGAAGAAAATGACGCTGATATCAGCTCCCATTACCCTGATTCTCTGAGAAATGGGGCCGTATCATCGTGGGGTTTGGTCAAGGCTTATGAGGAGATTGTGGATCGCCAAAAATCAAAGCAGGTCCTGAGGATCCCTCTCACACTTTCCATGGCCGTTGATATTCTAAACGACATTGCTGAGAAAGGTTACGACAGCATCCCTTATTTAAAAGAGAGTATCTTAGGTGTTAAAATCACGTCCGGAACGCGCTTTGATCGATGGTTCTACTACGAAGCTTTCACCAATCGTTTGATCATCTCAACAGCGGCGAACGTTGCTCCGGAATACGTCCAAGCCGGGCCGAGTGAGAAAGAAAATCATTTGAAATTGCTCGAAAAATTCCAGGATTATGCACTGTCCGTCTGTCATTATAAGAGACGTCCCAAAGAAATCGACCCTAAAGTCGATAATGTATTCACTTCCTCCACTCTCGTTAGTAAAGACGGTCAGGGCGCCTATCAATTCGTTCATCGTTCAGTACAGGAATTCTTCATCGCGCAAGCAATTGTCCATGAGTTGAGCCATCTTCATTCAGATTTTTCGAGCCCAGAGAACATTCAGGGCTATATTCTCAATCAAAAGCTCCAAGAGCACACCTCACAAGTAATCCGCTTTCTAAAAGATGCTTACCAAGGCGCTAGGCTCAACCCGAAGGCTTTACGTGAATTGGTTTATATGTCGCGGTCAATCCCAGTCGATCAGCGTCTAAACGAGGAAGAAAAGAATGGAATTTCTTCCAAAAGACTGACACTGGGACCACAGATTGGAAATGCCGCGGCTAACGCGATAACGATATTGAATCTCGGGAAATTCAATTTTAGAGAGTTTGATTTTAGAGGGGTCAACATTCCAGGCGCTTATTTAAGTCATGGAAAATTTGATAACACAAATTTCTCTGGTGCGAATCTCACAGGCGTAGTCTTTAGGAACGCGTGTCTGAAAAACACAGATTTTACCCTAGCTAACCTGTCAGAGGTCGAATTTGGCGTCATGCCGGATCTGAAGTTTAACAAGCATATCGCTTGCATGGAGTTTTCTCAAAATGGACAGAAACTCGCAGTTGCCCTTGGAAAACAAATATCCGTCTTTGAAAAAGACCCTAAAGGATTATTCTTCAGAGAAGTGCGAGTAATCCTAGGACACGAGAATAATGTCGAAAGCCTAACGTTCAGCACAGATGGGAAGAAAATCATTTCGTCGGGAATAGATAAAATGGTTTACGTTTGGGATGCAATCACAGGAGATTGCCTTCAGGAGCTCGCAGGTCGCAAATCATCCCAAAAGCAGATCAGGATTAGTCCAGATGACAGCAAGATAGCATCAGTCAGCTCGGACCAATCGATAAACGTATGGGACGCATCGACTTATGAACATATGCTTCAGATCAAAGGAACTTCAAAGAATCGCCTCGTCTGTGAGTTCAGTCCGAATGGAAAGCTTCTTTTGCATCTCGATGAAAAAAATCACACTCTCCGTCTTCGAAACAGTACCACTGGGCTTTACTATCGGAAATATTATTTCGAGGAAGCAAAAGTCCACGGTTTATTTAGTTTTGGTGCTGCCAACATTGATAATTTCAAATTTCTTGGTGGTGGGAGGCAAATCGTAACGAGATCATCCAACCAAATGGGATTTTATACTGATACAATAAGATGTCAGGTGATTAAATGCTTTGAAACTGCAGATAAAGGAGAGTGCTTTCATCCTGATGAAAAGCAATCGATAGCTATCAAAGGAAACGACATAGTCGTTCAAGACACTGCTACTGGGCAGTTGAAAACTATACTTAAGCGAAATGAAAGATGGCAACGTAACGACAGCAATAGGTACTATTTCTCCTTTGTGATGCCGAAGAACGTCTACTGCCCTAGCCCTGAAAAGAAATTACTCGCCGATGTAGTTGATTCCATGACCAGAATCGCCTTCCTGGATATATCTTCCCTCAGTTCCTGGAAGAATGGCTCCGTTGGTGAAGACCAGAACGGTAAATTGGAGCTATTAGGCGCGAAAATTGACTCTGCTAGTGGTCTGAGTAAAGAAACCCTACCGCTTTTCATGCAGTACGGAGAGTATAGCGAATTCGACGAAGAAACCATTCAGAATTTGATTCTTGGCTCAGCTGAGAATGTGAAAGAAATAATCCTTCCGGGCAACGGCATGACCTCCAAAGGAGCAACGATAATTGGGAGAAATACCACGTGGGTTAATTTAGAAAAACTTGATTTGCATTATAATAAATTTGAGGACTTTGGAGCCGTGGAAATAGCAAAGAACACTGCTTGGACACACCTGAAAAAGCTGAATTTATCAGAAAATAAAATAGGTAACGAAGGCGCAATCGCCCTAGCTGCGAATAATGCATGGACTGAATTAGAAGAGCTTAGCCTGGCCTGGAATGGAATTACCGATGAAGGTGTTCAAGGGATCGGTAAGAACACCAGCTGGAAGAACCTGACATCTTTAATTTTGTCCCGCAACGGGTTCGGACCTGAAGCAGTCAAAAGTTTAGCCACTAATCCAACTTGGGTCAAGTTAGAGGGATTATACCTATCTTTTGCTAAATTTGGAGACCAAGGCGCAACCAATCTAAGCGCGAATACTACTTGGACGAATTTAAAAATACTTGACGTATCTGATTGCAATTTAACCTCCTGCGGAGTGGCGGAATTGGCAAAGAACACAACGTGGAACAATCTCGAAGTTCTTAATCTCAACGGAAATGGCATTCGTGACCCGGGCGCCACGGAATTGAGCAAAAATACGACCTGGGAGAAATTGCGAGAGCTTCGGTTACAAAAAACTTGGATTACTTCAAAAGGGATTGCAGACCTTGCCAAAAACACAGTATGGAAAAATCTGCAAATTCTCAAATTGGACGATAATTCCCTAAAAGTTGACGGGTTTAAGGCCTTATGTGCCAATACGAGCTGGAGAGACATGCAAAAATTAAGTATCAACACTACTCAGATGGGCGACAAAGGATTCGACCAACTTGCCAAAAACACAACTTGGAGCAAGTTGATAAAGTTAGATGCAGAAAAATGCGAGTTGACATTTTCAGCTATGAATTACGCTGCAAAGAGCGCGTGTTGGGCGAAGCTAGAGAAGCTTAATCTGAGCCAAAATTCGCTTTCAGATAAAGGCGCAACGAGTATAATAAAAAATAAGCAATGGGTAAATCTAAAAAAACTAATTTTACGCGGAAATCGGATTAGTGCAGAAGGCATCAACAGTTTAGCAAGCAAAAATCCCTGGCCAAACCTCGAAGAGCTGGACTTAAGTGCTAATAATATTAATGCTGAGGCAGCTCGTGCGCTGAGTGGAAACACCAATTGGACTAAGCTCCGTGTATTAATTCTCAGTTTCAATTCTATTTCGGACGCAGGGGCGATTTCTCTCGGAGCAAATAAGTCCTGGGTTAACCTTCAACGCCTTGAATTGACCAATACTGGTTTTGCGTCCAAAGGGGTTGAGGGTCTTGCGAAGAATGTGAGTTGGAAAAACTTGCAAAAGCTGGTGCTCTCAAGAAACAGGCTAGGAGATCAGGGAGCAAAAGCTTTGGGAAGTAATGTGAGTTGGATCAATTTGAAGGAATTGGATTTGGAGTCCACTGAGATTGGTGATGTGGGAGCTATAGATTTATGCGACAATGTGTCTTGGGTGAACTTAGGAGAGATTATTATGCAGGGGAATAAAGCCGCCGAAGAGGGTCTAGCAGCATTGAGTAACAATGAAGCCTGGCCGAAGCTGAAGAATATAGTAACAGATAGAAGGAGAAATGACTTCTTAAAGCAAATAGCAATGAAAAAGTAAAATCTTATTTGCTTTTAGTCTATGAAATAAGCCTGGAAAAGTAGCTCTTTTATATAAGTATAAACTATATTTTGAAAACAAACAGATCAAATAACAATGAATTCCAAAATATAACAGCAAAATGCAAGTTCCTGAGAGTAAGCAGGCTTAGTCTCTGATATTGAGCTTGATATCAAAGAAAGAGAGCTCATTGAGAAAAATAATTTCATGAAGAGTCGCAGAGGATAAGTTTCCCTCAAAATTAGCTCTTGTGAACTGCTGCCTTTATTAGCAATGATCAAAGTCTCAGAATCCGTTGGCTTTTCTGGTTTTCCAACCAGCTGATTTGAATCGAAATATTATTCAATATGCGCAGATTGATGGTAAAAGTTGAAGTTCTAGAAGATAATTTGCAGCTAGCATGTATCAG
>ENA-UOTZ01001108-UOTZ01001108.1-compost-metagenome-genome-assembly--contig:-NODE-1108-length-20058-cov-25.357690_pt1 | contig 20058 bp, 19 predicted proteins | sample MGYA00238144_ERZ746983 | MGnify/ENA primary metagenome ERZ746983 (study PRJEB28759, sample SAMN06268863) | compost metagenome | isolation source: single cell | place: USA: California, Emeryville, Joint... | reverse complement strand
TGGATATTTAAGCTTCCAAGAATCTATAATTCCAACACACACAAAAAAAACAAAACAAGATGGGAAAAACAGAATCTAAACAAAAATCCAAAATTCATACGCAACTGGAGTACTATTATTTCCCCATTTCACAACCTGCAAGAACTGTCCATGCACTGCTACTCGTTAATAATATCCCCTTTGAGCCGAAAATTGTAAACTTCTTCACAGGAGAAACAAGAAAACCAGAGTTCCTGAAGATCAACCCTTCGGGCCAAGTTCCTGCCATTAAGGATGGTGATTTCACCCTTGCAGAAGGACATGCCATATTGAGATACATCTGCAATACCAAGAAAGTCGCTGAGCACTGGTATCCTACTGATCCAAAGCAAAGAGCACTGGTTGACTGGTATCTCGACTGGCACCATTTCAATGTTCGTCCAATTACATACTACTTGAGAGCGACTCTCGCCGAAAAGAAGGGCTTGCCTCCTGGTTATGATAAAGAAAAGGAAAAAGAAATATTCACTGCTGCTCTTGAGAGAATTGAGACTCAATTGCTTGAGACAAATCAGTATCTCGTGAGTAAGGATAAGCCAACCATCGCTGACTTGAGTGCTATCTATGAAATTTGTCAGCTTGAAGCTATTGGAGTTGATGCCAGCAAATACAAAAAAATCAGCGAATGGATGGACAGGATGTTCAAGATTGAAGGCGTCGCAAAGGCTAATGAAGAGTTCAAGAAATTCGTTGAGTCACAAAAGCAATAACCTGAAGAAGCTAAAGATGATAAATGAGTTTAAATTGTAATTATTATCAATTTGGAATGCATATCTCTCTCTATTGAATGTAATGAATGAATGAGAAAATGCACATTATATGAATCTATAGATAGGGAGAGAATTAGTATCACATCTAATCAGCAAAAAATCGATGATAATTCAGCTCTAGCTCTTAAACTCACGATTTCATTTGAAGCTAATTAAGAATGCAAGATGCCGTTATTTTGATATTATTGGTTTGCATGAAAACTTTTTGAATACTTGCTTTATATAGCTCTAAAGAAATTAAATTGTTATTGCCAATTCTAAATTAAAAAAAAAAAGAGAAAAATATATCTATTCATCTATGTATGCTTTGGGTATTTGAGAGCGACTTTTGGATATTGGGTTTGTATTTGAAGATTATTGCTTAGTATCACCGGTCCCATGTTTAGGAGCACTTGACCCTTATGGAAGCTCGAGAGGCTTATCGGTGCTCACTCTCATAGTATATATCTTCTCCATTTTCTGGAATTCGTTAGCTTGAAGAGTATTAGTAGCTCTAATTCTTTCAAGGAGAGCCTCCTCCTCCTTAATAAGCGCTTCGAGCCTTTGATTAATCTCATCTTGTTTCCGTCTCTCTGCTTCAATTTTCTCCTTATGATGCGTAACCAAAGCAAATTGCTTCGCGGACTCTTCCTTTTCCTTCCTTGCTTGAACGATTCTGTTTCTCAGATCCTGAATTTGCTGAATTATTTCGTCTCTTTTTTTATTTTTCTCTGCCATTTCTTTAGCATATTGCTCATTCGCTTCAGCAAGCATCTGCTTCACCTCCTTTTTCTGATTATTTTTCGCCTCCATAGTGCTTATCATGCTCTTGAGAATACCCTCGTTTAATTTCATTTTTTCTTCCATTTGGTGTCTGCGCTGCTCTGCGAGCTCAGCTAACTTCTCCTGCTTTCTGCTTTCTTTCTCAATGAGGTCATTCTGATGTCTCAATTTATTATCAACCACTTTCTGGCATTGAGCCTGGGTTTTATCGAGTCTTTTGAGAGAATTTTGCTCCTCTATCTTGAGCCTTTCAACCCTGTTTTCAAGACTCTTTAACTCCTCTTCTAGATTCTTGCTCTCCTGTTTAATCTCAAAAATCTCCGCGCCGTGTTTACGCATTTGCTCGCTAATCCTTTTGTTTTCTTCGAAAAACTGTTTCCCGAAGGTAGATACAGGTTTTGAATTGTTATTAGGAGAATCTGTATGATCACTTGCTGTGCGCTTTAACTAAATAATATGATAGTATTAGCTTGGTAATCGAAAAATAGTTACTGAGGGGCTCGATGGATTGCTTTTGAAAAGAGAAGATTTGGTGCCCTTTGCGCTGCTGGGTCTCTCACCGATCTTTGTCGAAGACTTTGAGAGTTTGGATGTCGGAGAGGACTTTTCGTAAACTGATGGAGATTTGGGGTTCAGAAATGGAGAGATTGTTTGTAATGTAGACTTTGAATTTTTTTGAGTTGAGTTTGGACTCGATTCTTCTATTGGAAGCTCGTCTCCTTGATTTAATAATTGTTGTTTCTTAGTTTTCTTTTCTGGCTTTGGGGTTGGCTTCTCAGAGTCACTCATATCGGCTGTTCGGATCCTCCGCTATTATTGATTCAAATTTTAAAAATATTTACTAAATGTTTTATTTTGATGAAATAGTTCTAAGAATGTTATGTATTGCGAACTTAATTAACGTGTAGCTATTAGCGTTTTAATTTAGTCAAGTTACTTTGAAAGAAACCTTCTATGTAAAAAAACAATGCATTTCAATTTCTTAGACACGATCGAGAGCATTATACACTTTCAATGGGACATTACTTAAGATCTATAGGAAAAAATTATCCAATGTTATTCAAAGAATTTGATCCTCACTGTGACATGGGATATTTTGCTAATAGGTTATCGAAATTTTCAGAGAACGTTTCACAAGATCTATGAGAGAGCGAGAGAGAGTTGCTTAAACGTTTGTTATTATTATGCCGAATGAAAAAAAACGAATGCTGGCAATCTCATTTTTCGTAAATCCATCTTTACTTAATTTCGAGAAGTTGCGACTAGATTTAGATTATAAACGTCCTCTTAGCAAATGCTCTAATCACCGTCATCTCATTCTTCCAGTTATAAGCACAAGCAGGTTCTTCAGGTGAATAGGAGGCTCGCTCTCTTCATGAGCCATAATCAATTATATTCACATAGCTTTTTTAAAAAAAAAGTGTCGGTACTGGGATTCGAGCCCAGGTTATCACGGCCACAACGTGAGGTCCTAACCACTAGACGATACCGACAACTCTGAGATCATTAGAAAGTTGTCAGGTCATCTACTCTGTGATTTCAGAGAAAAGTGCATTCACACCTCAAAATAATGCTGTAGCTTCATGACTATGAAGAACCGACCAATTTTGAGTCTTTTCCAGGGAAGCAAGTCAGATTCCTCTATGAAACGCTCAGAAAGCTATGCATTGAATAAGGCTCATTGTTTGAAAACATAGTTCTCTTTTATGAAGCAAATATATGAGCTATTGAATAATGTTATAATAATTGATTTTTCAATTCAAAGGAAGAAAACAAAATTAATTTGGTAAAATTAAAATTGAAACTTTGAAAAGCTGTAGGCAGGATGGTAACTAGTAATTAGATTGGTCTGGGTTCTTGTTTTTGAGTTTATTCTCAGTTATTTTTGTGTTTTTATTATACCAACGAAATTGCTCACCTTATAGAATCCCAAGATCCAATTTCTTGAGTTAACTTATAATTTGGTTAAAGGTAGATAGCTAACTGTATGTAGCTAAATTCATAATTGTAGATAATTCAAATAACACACGATTCAATTGATAATATTTCATGATTTCAAGCACTATCTCTAATCAAAAGATTTCCTCATACTATTCTTCGACGAATTAAAACTCAAATGAGATTCATTGTTCCTGGTTCCTTATGAGAATTTAGTACCTAATTGTATAATTCAATGCAAGCTCTAGTCATATAATTCAGACAAAATATAACCCGTTCACTAGCACACGTTGTAAAAAACTATCTAAAAGTAAATTCAACAAGTATAGTTGTGCAGAAGTATCTACTTTCAATTCTCATCGGGATATAAATATCAATACTGTTAGTTTGTGTATCCAAATGATTCTCTAGATGTTCAACAAGTAATAAGGTGTCATACTATCGAGAAGACAATAGCAAATCAAAAAGATGCTTCACTACAGATTCCATAATTTGATAAATTTTTTTTGACTTTTCCAACAGAACTAGAAATTGTCGAAGTATACCATCTTATGTTTGAAGGGAGGATGAAGAGGCATGCAAACTTTCGGTAATAAGTGCCATAATATAATATTTTTGTTGGTCTAATACATCTCATATAATACAAGCAAGCAGATGAGATAATTCAACCTAGATTCTCTAAATTCAAACTAATGAGTGTCAATGCGAGAGTAGGCATCCTTTCAAGTCTCAGCAATGGCACAAATCTCACATAACTAATTGACTGTTTAAAAAATGAGCCTTTTTCTCCTCCTACTGTTGAATCTTCTAAATGAAATAATTAGGCAAATTTGCTCACAGAAATGAGAGGCAATTGCAAATGATTATAAGAACACTTCGGACTATTTTGTGATCATATTCTCGCGGTATTATTTGTTTTGTTAGTGTTTTCGTTTTTTTTGGCAATTTACTAGCAAAATAGATGCTGGTAGTACAGTAATATTAAGAGCGTGAGCATAAATAGATTTCGATTCTCCCTTGCTTATTAAAAGTAGTCAGTGTTAAATAACCTCCAAATTTCCATATATCTCTTCCACTCAGTAGACACGATAGGATTTAGGAGACATTTCTCGAGCAAATTCAGTATAGCTTACTTTGCCATTACCGCTTTCAACACCCTTGAATCTCTCAACGAGAAGGCTGACATCTTTATTTGTTGCGAAAATACCATTTTCTTCAAGTACTTCTCTGAAATCTTCGATTGTTATGAACCCTTGATCAAACTTATCGATCGTCTTGAAAGCATCGTAGAGGTTAAGTGACCGACGGCTAAGACTCTGTCTGATAGATTCAGCTTGAACCTCGTTTTTGATTGCCAAGTCAAACACTTTGGCTAGAAGTCTCTCAGTTTCTCGTGTGAAGATCTATGTTATATTAAAATCAATATCCAATCAATATAATAAGTAAATATTTACAGGTTCGTCCTCCTCAACGTATCTAGGCTTTCTATTGTCAATAAGTCTAGCATGTTCCAATGACTTCGGAGTCAGCAGCGCACTAATATCTGCAAATCTAACAACCAAACACAAATTAGAGTTTATTAAACTCTTATAGGATTACCTCAGCAACCCGTCATAGTCAGAGTCAAATCGTTTGAAGAAAAGTGAAACTTCATCTCTTGTTGGATAGAGCTTCAAATCAGCGAGCCCTTCCTCAAACTGCTTCGAGGAAATGTAGGCACCAGTGCCATAGAAATCGAAGTATCGGAAAGCATCGAAAAGGTTGAAGTCAAATCTCTGGGCCAATTCATTCTTAGTGTCTTCAAGCAGCTTGGCATTATTTATCATCTCCTTGAACGATCTCGCAAGCCCTTCTTCTTCGTAGCTTTTCAGAGGAGATTTCTTATTAGAGGTGTAGATAGGCTCATCATCGAAGTTTGAGGCGCTCTTCAGTGGTGTTTTGTAACCTTCTTCACTTTGTAGTCTCTTTGGACTCGCGCTTCTTCTGGGACTAGCAACTCTTCGAGGACTTGCGCTTTTTCTTCGGCTTTCATACAAGTAGTCTTGATATTCACGGTCCAAATTCTCTGATTTCAATAGAGAAGCGTAAGATCTTCCGAGATCCACGCTTCGGTTTCTCGAGCCGCGTGGTGAAGCAGCAAGGCGCCTTGGAGAGGTAGGGGTCGCAATATCAGATTTTGGGTAAGAGAGAGCCTCCACTAACTCGCTATAGCTGATGCGGTTGTCGAGATCGTTATCGACTCTGCGGAAAATAGCATCAATCTGGCTATCCGATAGCGGTCTGCCCAAATCATCGCTAAAGTCAGCTAAACTAAATATAAAAATCAGCATTTAGTTCGGAATCAGTCTAGTTACTCTTCAGGAATGATGAAGTTCTTGTCATCAAAGTCTAAAGCTCTGAAGACTCCTCCTGAAGTATAATCATAGCTCTGATCGAGGATTCTCCTCAAAGACTCAGTTCTTTGGAAAGATTTGAGTTCTTCTTCAAGGACTCTAGCCAGAGCATGTTCAACGTCGTAAGGAAGACGCTCGCCTTCCTCAAGGGTATAGGCTTGGCGTAACGTGACTCTTTGTCTGAGGCCTGGCTCAGTTTTTGGGAGAACAGCATTGAGGAATCTATGATAAGATTCATATTGGTTTATTCTATTGCTTACTCGCTGTAGGAGAGATTTCCATCTTTGTTAAGATCGAGGGCTTTCAAAAGGTCGCGAGCGTCGAGCGAACTGATGATGATCTTGTTGTCTAAGAGGAATTCGCGGAGATAAGTGCTAGTGAGATAGGAGTTGGGTCCCAATGCGATTCTCTTAAAAGCAGTGTAAGGTTCGAAGTCGTATTTCTCCGCAAGTAGTTGGCGCAAAACTTCGACCTATGTAATGTTGTCAGAAATTGTTTATAAGTGGGTGGGTTGAACCTTGTTTTCTCCGTCAGCAATTGACTGGAGGACATCAAGAAGCTTGTGTTTAGTCGTGCGACTCACCATTGATATTAGCAAACAAAAATTCTGTGTATCTGTTAAAGTTTTATTATCAGAATTTAAAAATTTCGTGATAAAATTATTGCGGAATTTTACGCACAAGTTACTCTGCCCGGCATAATAACTGTTCTATTGACTTATTTGGCACCAATTTGAGTGCAGTTTACTACTGTCTTTATCTGATGGATAAATATTGAGTATCTAGGGAGTGAAAAGAAATTAATGTTCATCCATAACCTGATGAATCTAGATTTTATTAAAGACCAGAAAAAAGTTATGTCATTTCAGAAATCGGTCCATAAGACTGCAGATGAAGAAATATCGAGCTGATAAATATTGGGAAAGAGCGGCAAAACCTCTAATTTATGACTAACCACTTTTTTTGAAATTTCCTCTTTGAAGTCTAATATTCAACAAAATCCGAAAGTTATGTCTGTATGTTTAATTTTTATGAGCAGTTCAATCCTCCAACCATGCATATGATATAGATTATGTGTGTAAGATATCTTTAGTAAATATGAGTTTGATTCGCATTGATTTAAATAAAATTCTACACCTCTGGACTTCCAATGGATATTAGTTTTTCTTATCATAGCAACCGGCCCTCTCTCGATAAATATTCTTTTACTTCTCTTTGAAATATATTTGAGCTATTAATATCTCCAGAAACTTTAGCCCTTGGAGTCATCAGTTGCACTATACTTTCATTTTGTATCTCACACAAGATTACGATGATCTTGAGCGAGCATTCGATTCGGAGTTCGCAGTTGTAAGCTACTGGAAATCGGAATTTTGAGGTTCGATTCTAAAGGAATGTTAAAGATATCTTCGAGTTAGCAAGCTTCAATGTAGTCGTTATAACAATCAAAATTACTGTATGCCTGAATTTCTATCCGAATAAATCGCATGTAAATCGAATATGCGCAATAAAAATTTCGCGCTGCATCAAAAATACTATAACGTGAACTTATGGGCAGACACAACGACAGCGACAAGGTGGAAGAATTAGATTCTAACAATGTCTCTGTGATTATCAAAGACGATTGCACTCTTGACACCATCAAAGCAGAGTCTGAATTAAATGACGTTTATGACTTAGAAGTGCAGAAACCTTCTGAAAGGGCAAAAATTCTCAGCGATAGCTCATTCTTCAAAAAACTTTCGTACAGCTTTTACTCAGATAGTCTGCGCAAGTCGAAAAGTTATTCAGTTCTACCAACCAATCACTTTTTAATGTAAGATGCTTTTGGAAAATCCATGTTCTGACCTCTACACAAATGAAAAGGGATTCTGAGACCTCGAAAGAGAGAAAATCAATGAAAAATCAAGTTGCAGAAGCTTATGGCCAGACGGCGCTGAGCTCAGTCAATTCTCCCAGATCAAATAAAAGAGCCTCGTTTGAGGCAGGGCAGCTTAATGAGCCAAAAACGTTTAAAATAAAGACAAATAACAACGTTAAAGATGCCACAAGAACGAGTCTGCAAAGGAAGGCCACGATATCTGTGAAAAACAAGCAAAAAGCGAATCCAACAAAACCTAGAGGCGAAGTTGGAAATTCACCCAGCGCAAAATTAGACAGCAGGAAAGCGAATCTCAATCAGGAAAGCCATCCGATGCAGCCTATCATCCTTCTTGAAAAATTTTTAAAGAAATCCGATAAACCGCAAGTGCTGATAGCAAAAGCGTCACCAAGAGAACAAACTGCCAATAAAGTTGCGATTAAGAAAATTGAGGGGGCTTTCACAGAGCGTTGCAATATTGCGGAGATTAGCTCCTCGAAGAATCAAAATGGAGTTTCCTCTCCAAGGAACGTAAAACGACTTGTACTGCCTCCAGGCAGGAATGGTTTTCTGAAAAAGGAAGAAAATTCGGTTCACAGAATACTGCGTATGCTTTGCTAAGGTTTCATTTCAACTAAATGTTACTTAGAAAATGTGAACGTATCAGTTGCGAAAGATATTGCCTCAAGACTCAAGCAGTCGAACACGCCTCGGAATCTCCTGAAAAAGTAAATTGATTGAGAAATCCTCTCAACAATAGAATTTCCATATGGTTTTTGTTCCATCATAAGAAGACTTGGAAAACAATACGAGAGCTGATGATCCTAAATGTCTATTTATTTCTTCATAAAGTGTTGATACAACCGCTGCAGCTTTTTTTTCCTTCGAATATATATCCTTAACCTAAAGAATTATTACTATTTTAAGTTTTTTTCAACAGATTTGAGACGTTTAAGTTCTTCATTACCCAAAGAAATAAACTAGTCGATTTCTTGAACTCGGACTGCATAAAATATTAGTGAGGAGTCGCTTCTTTCCTAAGTCTCCATACATAGTTATTTAAAATAAACCATTTTGTTACTTCGCTACATCTACGAACTACTCAAACGTTACTCTTTTTCTCTAGTTAACGAAGATTGATTTATGTTAAAATTGCTTCACATGACGCACTGGAGCAATACCAAATTTATTAGACAGAGCTTGAGCAACAACAACAAAAAGGTCTAAATAGATTCAGCGTGTTTTATTTTGGCAGTTATGCAATCAGGATAAATAATTTTTAAGAGCTTAAATCGCTCCAGAAGATTAAAGAAAAAGATTCAAATTCAAATTATAAAGGAATCTAAGCTGAGTGAGCAGCAATCATTTTTTAGCCTCCTCTACCCATATAGTAATCAATCCCATGGAAAGCCGCAAAGGAAGGTATAACAGCACTTTCTTCACTCTTTCCTTACAAAATTATTCAATGCTCCTCTCTCCAGCCGTGTTAATGGTCTCAAAATCAAACAAGAGCATATTGATGATGAATATGAAACTCCACGATTTGGAAGGCTACCAACACATGCTCACCACAAGAGAGAAGAAATCTCCGACTTCTCAGACACTCCTACTCTAGCTCAAAAAGTCCATGCTGCCTCAGATATCAAAAAGGAATACAACATGTCTGCCGATTATAGCCAAGATAGCAATGACTATTATAAACGTCAAAAGAATAAGAAAGATTTTAAATGCAATTGGTCGAGCGAAGAGGTACCTTGCCAACTGATAGATTTGTTTGATTAAATGATTTCTTCCTTCATGAAGGACGAGTTGCTCACGAAAATATGCAAAGAGCAAGGCAAAAAGAAAAATTGGAAAAGAATCGCTGATTATTTTGATGTAATGAGATCCTTGCTGATGCCATAGTCTGATGTTGTTGTTTAACAGGGCAAAACTGACATTCAATGCATGCAACGTTGGGAAAAGTATTTGAACCCTGAAAACGCTAAAGGGAAGAAAAGTAAAGCTTGTGTGTCTTTTCGTAGTTTAACGGAGTTTGTTAGGACCATGGACTGAAGAAGAAGATATGCTCGTTATAAAATTGGTAGAGAAACATGGGCCTCAAAAGTGGACGTTTATTGCGGACCACTTGCCAGGCCGTATTGGAAAGCAGTGCCGAGAGCGCTGGCATAATCATTTGAACCCTATGATTAAGAAATCGTCATGGGGATTAGAAGAAGAGTGGTTACTGTTCCTTCATCATAAGGCCATTGGCAATAAATGGGCAGATATCGCCAAGTCACTTCCTGGCAGAACAGATAATGCAATTAAGAATCACTGGAACTCTTCAATGAAAAAGCGTTTACCTGAGCTTTTGGCAAGATTCAATAAACTCAAGGAAGCCGGTGGACTTAGTTACATAAACCAATTAACTGATATATCAAACACCGAGCGAGAATTGCTCGAAACTCTGTTTAAAATGGGCGACAATGACTTCCATTCAACTCACGGCATCATGACAGAATCTGGCAGATCTGAGGAAAAAGAACACAAAGGTAATTTGATAGCAACCAACACATTTGTTAACAGCGCATCTTAGGAAATGCAGAGAAGAAGATCACTCTTGAACTCAAAGCATTCAATTCGCTGAATAAAATCTCTGGCGATACATCATCCCGTAATCACGAGCACTCACACAGCCAAGAGTATCATGATCACACCAGATCTCCTCAAGACAGCGCAACCATCAGAAAATTGGTCGAAGAGATCCAATTTAACCCTAAAACCTGCGATGAAATACACAAATATATCAGAGAAAATAACCTCGACATCCCACCCATCGAAAGCTTGGATCTCAAAAACCCAAGTCATCTCAAGCTGCTTGACCAGCTTTACAACATGAAAAGCTTAAAATCATTACTGAGACATAGCAGCAGTCGCGAGAGTAATAAACCAATTCCTGAAGAAGATGGATTGCGTCATAGAAGCAGAGATCCAAATTCAGGAAGCAGACGAGAGCATCATTGCTCCTCTTGCAAGCGCAGGAAATCATCTCAGCACCATCATTCATACGGTCATAGCTCTAAATCGCATAGAAGTTCCCATCATTATGAAAAATCTTCTCATCACTATACCCGCTATGACAATGAAGAACATACAAACTCTAAATCCGATATTCACAAATTCTTTGAAAGCTCTCCAATGCTGCCAAAAGAATCTTCCCATCAAATGCCTTCTCCTAACTTCCAATCGTCAAATAAGAGAGCAGATGAACTTTACTCAAACTTCTATCCAGGAGTCAAGAAAGAGGACGACTTGTTTGGAGGCACCTCATTTTACAATGCTAATCCAGACAGTTACCTCTTCGGTAGCCCCCTCCCCGTCAAAAGAGTAAAAGTGGAAGAATCTGCCCGCAATCCTTTGGATCTCCTCGATTTTACGAAACAGACTGGCAGTGAGCTCCGAGATAGAAAGAGACAAGATAAAAACATGGACATCGTCGCTGCGAATCACGAAAATGACGAAAATCTGGACCCTAATCTCTCTCATAACCTAATCATCTCCACGAGAAATAAAACATCAGCACCATTGTTTCTGAATTCAAGTGCCTCCAAAGATCTCGGCGGATTCCTATTTTCTCCAAAGCCAACCAAATATGAAAGTCCTTCAAGGTAATTTTACAGATTCCAATTGTTTTTTTCTGATAATTTGAATAGACTCATAACCTTCTGCACTCCAGATCGTCATCAAACCCAAATTGCACTAGCAAGCGAAAAGAAATTCGGTGAGCAGTCAGGAAAGAGTCCAAATATTTTCTCCAGCAAGGGGTAATAACGCTCGATTTATCTGTTTCTTATTTGGCTTTTCTAGGTTTGTTCCATATGATAAAACTGCATCATCATTCTTGAAGTTCTGAACTTGATTGGCTTTCCGCATTGAACAATTCAATTTTTACTTGTATCGAAGACAATAGCGTGCTAATTCTTTTAAAATGTTCACCTTTCAAAAGAATGTATAATCTCAAGTCGGAGTTTGGCAAAATCTACCACCGAATGGCATGTTGTGGGGAGGAATCTAATTTTGATAAGGCAGATACAATTTGTGTAGCTGTTTGTGTTGTTTGTTGTTTGTTGTTGTTTGGAATGGTGTTCTTTTAACTTTTCAATATATACAAGTTGTGCAAAGACCAAGTTTCCTCCCAAATTATATTTTAAAATAGAATTTGATATCAAATCAAGCGCTTTCTATTATAAAATTACCAGTACAAGCTCATCCAAGTCACTGCTGTTGAGTCTACGGTAGACTAGTAATGATCCTTGTATTCCTAGGAAAAACTTTTGAAGTACTGCACCCGATTAATGGCACGTGACTCATATAGAAAATAAGATAGATTACATTCTAAATCTAATTTGCAACAGACCAACTCTGACTATTAAAACACATAATCTTTCTCATATAGAAACTGAGACAAACAAGGTACCCTCCTCTTACCATCACTGATTTCGGAGATCTGAAAAATTCCTCAAAAGGAAGTTTGATGTGAGGGGAAGTTTTTATTTCCGAGTTTTCCACGTCGAATAAGAAGCACGTACTTAGACAATTCCCTTTGAATTTACCTCCAAACACGAGAATCTGGTTCCTGTTTATTTGTGCTGATTCAGAGCTCTCTCCTAGTGAAAAATCAACTCCGAGCGTCAGTCTCGTCTGCAGTTGTATAGGAATCCAGCTGTTCAAGTCTACATCATATTTTTCGATGAGGTTTACATATGTGTTCTTGGCTTCGATGCCTCCGAATTTAAACAAACAGTGATTTTGGAAGCCGCAAATTGTTGCTCCAGCAGTCCCTCGACTCAGAGGCGCGATATCAAACCATTTTTCGGAGTTCAGATCATACCTTTCACATTCTCTTAAGAATCCATTTGAGTCCTGTCCTCCCACCACGTATATATTATTATGCATATAGCAAACCGCATGATTCGACCTTGCTTTCTTCATGCTGGGAATTCGCAAAAATGTGCGGGTACTAAATACAAATTCGAAGCAGTCTTTGAAATGATTCTTATAATCTTGCCCTCCGATCAAATACAAGTTTCCTTGAGGAGTGGCGACTGAACCGTGCTCGTAGGGGATTTTAAAATCATTGTTCAGGTCAATTTTTTGGGTATTGATCCGCTCGTTCTTTTTCGCAAAGCTTGGGACATGGAAAACATATAATGAGTGAGTATTCTGCTTGAAGAAATGCAAAAACGGCGGAGATGAGTTTTCGGGAAGCGCACTGTCGTCTTCGACATCGAAATCCTTGAGTTTTGGCCTAATAAGGCTCAATTCATCTTTCATGTTGACATTCTGAGTATCGATTATCGTTGGCAGCACAATGCTCTCACGCACGCCTTTAAAGAATTCCTGGATTTGGGTTTTTGTTTTTGCGCGATATGCCTGACTAGCGTTTTGTTTTTCAAATACGTACTCATAATCCATGTGAGTTTTGATTTGATTCTCGACTGTCTCAGCCAAATACTGAAGGTTATTGCGCAGTTCTAGCTTGCGGGTTGACTCCTCACTCTTATTCATGCTAGAGGGAAATCCTTCAGCGATTTCGCTCTTCATTTTTCTAAGCATAGCTTCCAATTCGGGCAGGCCAGGCGCGCTTTCTAGAGAGTAGAGAATTCGGTCTTTGTTAGGATAGACCTCTTCTTCTTCCTCAGGCGAGAGAATTCTGTAATGATGTCTAACTTTATCCAGCACATACGAATAGTTGACAGATATTTGCTCGAACTGTTGTTTCACTTCGTTTTTCAACTCGTCTCGCTGCTGGTAGCAGATCGCGCTGAACTCTTTAATGAGGAATTCAAACTCAATGTCAATTTTGCGAATTTCCTCATAGTACCGCGAGGTGAGTCGCTCGCTGATGATTTCGCTTTGGTTCAGGAAGGCGACCAAAGAGGATGAAATATCACTAGGCTTGAAGTTTTTGTTCTTGAGCTGTTTATATGCGCTTTCAGCAATCTGGATGAATTCGTTAATAGTCTTGAGATCGGGCTTATGGAGACGACAATGCTCTTGATTATCCAACATGCAGCCTGAGCAGAGGAAATTTTGATGAGAGCAAACCGGGTTCATACACACGCGTATGAATTTTTCAAAATGAAACGGACAGTACAACCCAGAAGACACTCCGCCAATAGAGTTGTGCATTGATTCTCGTAAACTGTAAGAATTTATCATTAAAGATGGTTTTTCGAAAGTATCACTTTTTTTATTTAAAAAGCAGCAGCAAATTTATTTGCTTTTTTATATATAACAGTCAAAACTAACAGACTCCCACCCAACAATTCTCAATAAAAACTTACCAAAAAAAAGTCCTAACAAATTAACTGTGCGGGAAGAGACTCTTGATCTGTTGATCACAATCTTATTGCCAATTCAGTGTAAATGAGTCTTCCGGTGGCTTTTAAATTTAAATCTTGTTTTCTTCATTAAACGAAACAACTACAATTTAATTAGACTCATCAAAGGATAGCAAAATCTTTACTTTTTTTCAATGCAGCAGCATAGTTCTTTTTCACCTGATCGATAACAACGAGCACTTCATTTTGGTCAATTTGTTTGCATCTGAGCTGCTCCTTTATTCTGATTCTTTCAGCTAGAGTCTCTGCTTTAGTAGACTCCTTCACAGAGTCACGAATCAGCGCTCTGTTCTTCTCGAAATAGTTGTTCGCTCGAATCTCATGTTCCTCAAGGAGCGAGCTCCTTTCTAAAAACGAATCCTGGAAAACAGTCATTATAATTTTTCTCCTTTTCTCATTCGTGAGAGGATTCTTTTCGAGTTGCTGGTCAACTGTCAGCGTTTCTTTTAATATTAGATTATTGTAGACTTTTTCCAGTAGCGCTGTGGTAACCTCAAGATTCCTTATGAAATCAATAGCTTCTGCATGGAATAAATTCTGATCTAATATAGTATTGAAATTCCTTCGTTTTTTATTCCATGTCTCCTGCCAATTATAAATCTTATCAAAATGCACCGGAATATCTGCTGGTTGGATTCTCAATACATCATTCTCGTATGCTTTTGAAAGGGCCTTTACAGAATCATCATCAGAGGCACAGCATAAAATTTTCGTGAATAACAAACCGCGTATTTTCTCGGATAGAGTTTCCATTTTCTGCCTCACGATGCTCCAGTCTGGATTAAGCTGCTCGTGCCCACTATCATATAGCTCTTTTGCTGGAACTGCAGTTACAATTAGCCATTGTATCGCTACATTTGATTTAAAAATCTGAGGAACTTTCTTGTTTTCTTCAGCGTCCAACCACCTGCTCATATCATCGATCATCTCAAGCGAGGCGTTTAGGATTCCAGCTTTACCGTCAGTTTTCATGGCATCGAAAACCTAATTTTCAGAAAATATGAGGAGGAAGTGCAGAGTAATAAGTGTACTTTCTCTTGAATTGTCATTCTGTTCTCGTCAAGTGATTGAATCTTATGCAGCTTGTTATTGAAGCCATAGATCGCGACTTTATCGTAGGTATCTTGAGTGTTTAAATAGAAATCAAGCGCCTTTTTGATTCCTTCGATTCGCTCTCCTGCCATTGAAGCGGATATGTCTACTAGGACGGCGAGGACTGTGCGCGGGATACGGTTCTGTGATTTCATCTGAAGAACTTTCTCAAAATTTTTGATTGGTGCGGTTGTATAGAAGTCGCCCTTTGTCCAGGTGGGGATTTGCTTAGCGAGATTCTCCTCGAACTGCTCGAGCATGTTCTGAAGGATTTCTCCGTATTTCGTTTTGATGGTCCGAGGATCAATCGAAGCTTGTAGTTCCATGTATTTGTGAGTAAATAAATCTAAAATAATTAATAGTGTTTGATGGGAACGTTACTTTTTGCACATTCCATATATACAAATGTATGATTGATTTAACAAAAAAGCTCGGTTTTTCAGAAGGCATCTGTTATCACCTTACAAGCACAGAAGTGCTACATTAATAGATCGTATCTCCTTCAAATTATTATTAGATATAGGTAAACCTTCATGTACTAAATTGAAGCTTCAGTCTTTTCTCACTACTTGAAGGGTAGCAAATGTACTCGACTAAAATAATAGTATGAAAGGATATTAGATTCCTTCTTTATGTGAATCCCTCTTTGTATTTGAGAGTGGCAAATACCCACAGCGTTGATCCTAAAATTTGAAGAAATAGTAGTATTTCCAAAAGAAATGTTTGTCAGAAGCAAAGAAATAAATCAATCTACATAAGCCCTCTCTCGAGGTTCATAATTATAAGCAACGTTATTCATATTAACATTATTTATATGGTCTTTCAAAAAAAGCTACAATTTCTTAAATGCGAACCTTTACCTATGAGGCCTGAGGGAATTAGATGGCCCACGAGAGACATCTAGTCCAATTTCCTCTCACCCATCAAACCGGACTTTTAAAATGATTTTTAAAATGATAATTGTATCCACTTGGCTCTCTATCTGCTTGCTCAACCTCGATTGTTAGTCTGGAGATCCTTTAGAAGAGGACTTTTGTTTGCCCTATCTTCAAACACCTGAAAATATAGTTAGTTGAGATGATAGGATCCGTTTATACTGTCATTATAGAATTCGTGTAATATCCTGATAGTTCATGTGCTAATAATGACAAAAGCTTACAATCAACTGGCAGAATAAAAGATTTTACTGTCTTTCTCTTCAATTCTTGAGATGTCTGCGCAGTCATTTTTCATACTGAATGGCACATTTGATATTATGCTATTATTTCCCTGCAAAACAGATTTAAGTCTGCGAAAGATGTGAGTATTTACTATCGATTTTATAATTGAAGAGTTTCTCAGGCATACATCCTCAAATTCATCGTCTTCCTTGCGGCAGATGTTTCCCATTGCACCTTGGACGTAAAATCCACACAGTAAATTTTTAGTCAGTGCTGATTTGTATAACTCAGGAATATAATTTTGGGCTTTGATTCGGAGAGAGTAAAAATTATTATGCAAATAAAAACCCTTTCCTTGAACAAAGTTTTTTGTTATTTTGAAAGTCATCTTGAAACTGAAAATGAAAAAGGAACAATAAAAACTATTCATTGATTTCGTATTACATTGTCTTATTAAATTGGAATTTATTTCATGTATGGTCAAAACTGTGAAGCTTCCATGGTACCAGCAAAACATTCTCATTTTTACCGATTGATTGAAAATAGAAGCTTAGCTTGCAAAAAGTAATATTTTTCTTACTGTTCAGGCTGGAATAGGGGGGATAATTTGTTCCAACACTTATGAATTGCTTGGAGAATTTATTATTAATGAATGCAAGTATTCACTGTTAATAATTCAAAATATTGGCTTACTCTGAGAATTTCTATGTATTATTATTGTTGCTGAAATGGTGGACTCAACTCAAGAAATAGAGAGCAACTCGCATGATCTTCCTCAAATTCTCAAAGACACGACCTGTGAATCAACTCCTCCTGAAATGGTTCAGAGTGCGAAACAAGACCATGATGAACTTCAAAGAAAAGGATCGATACACTTGTTTTTAGGCCCTGTATATTCTGAGAAAACGGCTAGGCTTCTTGCTGAGATTACACACTACTCATCATGTGGCTCCATTCCAAACAAATGTGTTCTGGTAGCAAATCAAAAAGCATTTCTAGATATCAATCTCATTCCATCATCGAATGAGACTTTGGAATGCTTAGAGCTCCAAGAGAAATTGGATACCCTCAAACAGTATGACGTCATTGCAATTAATGAAGGTCAATTATTCTCTGACATTGTGGAAATCTGCGAACAACTTGCAAACGAAGGAAAAATAATTCTAGTTGCAGCGTGGGAGGGAACGTTCCAAAAAGAGCCTCTTGATGTGCTTAAATTAGTATCCAAAGCTGAAGAAGTGACGAAATTGACTTCAAAGTGCCATTTCTGTGGGGAAAAAGCCTCATTTTCTGTAAGAAGCACTACTGACTCACCAATTGCTGTATTAGGTAGTCATTCTTACAGAGCGGCTTGCAGAACATACTATATGTTGGAAAATTCTCAGGAAAAGTTTTGAAATAAGGAAATGAAACGTGAATGGTGTTATCTCAGAGAAGAGCTCACATGTTCAGGCCCCTACAAGGCTGAAGAAATTCAAAAAACTCATTCGCAAGACAAATTTCAAGGCTGTACCGTTGAAAGTGAGCTGTCAGACTCTGAATGGGAAATTCTGGTCACGAAAGAGTCAAATATGTCTAAAAAATCCATAGTCACTATTCCCAATGAGAAACCCTCCATTCTTTGTGAACACCAAGTATTCGAAAACCCCAAGAAAGTTACAAAGAAAGATAAAATTCTGGCGAAATCTGCTTACAAACGAGGATCGTGGCAAATACTTGTTCATGAGTTCATTGAACTCGGTGATATGTGCAGAGTTTCCGGATGCTATCAACTTGGGAAGGAGTGCTATGAGAGTGCGTATTCCCTTTGTCGTAAACATTTGGGAATGGATAATTTAAGCACACTGGAATGCCTTGGATATATTGCACGCGCGTATGACGATCTAGGTAATTAGAGAATGCGTTAAATTATCAGAGGCTATCGAAAAGAAATTTCAAGAAGCAAATGACCCGTTTCTCAGGTATATTTATGTCAGTCTTTCCCGCTCTTGGGGTTCACTGGGTGATAGAAGCAAAAAGCAAAAGTACGCTGAGGATGCGGTCAAAATAGCCAGACTCCACTATCCAGAAAGTCATTCTTATACTTTTATTGCTGTAAATGAACTCGCTAGTGCGTTGATGAAATTTGAAAAATATGACGAAGCGAAAGTGATGCTCTCTGAACAACTAGAACTCAAAAGAAAATACTATGGCCCAAAAAATCAGAAGATTGCACACAAATTGCTAGATCTTGCAGTATGCTTGGGGAGGGTGGGCGAAATCCAAAAAAAATACGACTATCTCGTGGAAGCTCATCAGATTTATAAGAAGACGTTGCCTGAAGATCATTCAATGTGGGCCACACTATTTAACTTTTTAGCCTCTGCTAATATTGATAAAGGGGAACTAGAAACAGCGAAGCAATATTTAACTCAGGCGCTTACAATAAGCGAGAACGCCTGGGGTTCAAAGCATCACAAGTGTGTTAGCATTCTCAGGCAATTCGGCGATATCTATGACAAGCTCGGGGAATACAATGAAGCAAAAGCGTATTATCAAAGGGCTCTTCGAATAAAGCAACGTTGCAATTTATCTGATAATGAATGCTGCTACTTATGGGAAAGGCTTGCAGATGGAGAATTCAGATTAGGAAATTTTGAAGCCTCAAGGCAATATTACTCTGAGGCCTTGAAAGTCTTTAAAAAGGTGTTCGGAGAAAACCACATCAATATAGGTCTTACTTCTATAAATTTAGCCAACATTTACAGCCATCTCAATGATCAATCCCATCAACTTGAGATGATAACTCAAACTTTGAAGATCTCTAAGCTTCAGTCAACCATCACAGAGAAAAATTTCAGAACCTTAGCAGCTGGAATCTGGTTCCTTCCAAACTCAGAAGCAAAACTGAATCTCTTACAAGAGGCACTTATCTTGTCAACAGGCATTTTGGGAGAGTACCATCAAGCTAACTTCCAGTTTTACCGGATCATGGCAGATGTCCTTGGACAGTTCAAGAATACTGAAGATCTTATCCCTACGTTGGAAAAATGTCTGAAAATACAGAAGATGGGAAATGAAAACTCTTCCTTAGAAAGAGCAAAGGTTGAATTCCTTCTTTCTCGGGCATATGTAGAACGCAAGGACTTCAAAAAAGCTCAGGACCATTTCAATACAGCCTCCACTCTATTCGATAATATTTTAGGCCCTAACAACCTCTTTTCTGCAATGTGTGATAGACTTAAGAGAAGAATTATTCAGTAAATAAGACAATGTTCATGGACAAATTAAAATCATTTAAGATAGATATATATATGTCATTTAACCAAAACTTTAATCACAACAAACATTTCCACAAATTTCAGGTCAATGGACATTCAATGATCGCAATGCTATTTAAAGTTTTCTCTATACTTTCCTCTAGAAGCTACAAAAAAGAAAAAATTAAAAATATTGTCATTGATCTCCAAGGGAAAGAAGTATTAAAACCCCAAATTCAAAAATGTGAAACTCAATAGCATAAATGAATAACATACAATGGTCGGTTAGAGTAACCATGAATACTCAGTGTGATTTATTATCATCAGAATTACTCTTTTAGCCTCTCTTAGAAAAACAAACACTCTTTATGAATTGTCAAACGTGTGAGGTTTTTTGTCCGAATAAACAATATAATTAA